>Ga0172379_10003229_pt1 | contig 26473 bp, 36 predicted proteins | sample GrowelOW334metaG_FD_119756 | JGI IMG/M metagenome (GOLD analysis project Ga0172379, IMG submission 119756) | Groundwater microbial communities from an aquifer near a municipal landfill in Southern Ontario, Canada - Groundwater well OW334 metaG | ecosystem: Environmental > Aquatic > Deep...
TACATCTGGAATTAAATTTAAGATATTTTCATCACCATAAACTACCAAACTTGTTTTTATATCAAAAGTTCTTTGTGTAGGATAGAGTTTTTTTAAACTATTTCTTGTCAAATTGTGTAAATCCACATGAAAGAACTCATTTTCATCCCATTTTTTACCATAATTTTCCACAATTTCTAAACCCCCTTTTCCAAGAGCCTTTGAACAATCCATTCCAACTTTTTCCAGAATTTCTCCTGGAATGTTCTTTTCACTTATAATGTATAAATCATAATCGTTCAAGGGAATTATTTTATTTCCAGTTTTTTTATAACTCCCTCCCCCATGTCCAAATCCACCAAACATAATTATAGAATTAATTTTGTAATCCTTCATTTTTTCAAGAATAATCTTATTAATTATTCCAATATCTTTCTCAATTTGTTTATCCGCTTCTTTAGATTCCGTATATTTTAAGATAGTTTTGTCCATTTTTCTTAATCTTTATCCAAATTAAACATTAATAAAATTATTGCTATTATTGAAGGTAATATCCCGGAGATTAAAATGTTCAATATGGACATGGAAAGCACATTTACCGCTTCAACTCCAAATTTTCCGAATAGAAAAATCATTGTTGCTTCTCTTGTTCCCAAGCCGTTAACTGTTATAGGTATCTGGGCGATAATTGTTGCAACTGGAAGTATAACTAAAAAATATGTAATACCTAAATCTATTCCTACCGCTCTTCCAGAAAAATAGATTGTAGTATATACCCCAATCCAATTTATAAGATTGCATATAAATGCAACAAGAAGGTATCTTTTTTTAGGCATATCCTCATAGAACGCATTAAAAAAATCTTTAGATCTCTCTTTAAGGCTTTGAGGCATAAATTTTTGATAAAACCATCGTAATAAAAATTTAGCCCTCTCTTTTTTATAAAAAATTAAAAATCCTCCAATAAATATTAAAAATAGAATTAATGGAATAAATATACTCACATGCACAACATTAAACATAATCAAGAATAATATTGCTAAACAAAAAAGTGAGGTTAAATCAAAAACCTTATCCAATACAAAATTGCTAAAGCCTTTTCCATAATTGCCCGTATATTTTTTCATATAATCTGCCCTGATTACAGAACCTAGTTTGGAAGGCGTGACAAATCCATAAAAATTACTTATCAAATTTATTTTAAATGCTTTCCAAAAAGGAATATTAATCTTTTGATTTTTTGCTATTATAAACCATTTAAACGTTTGGGATATTAACAAAATTATTGTAAATAAAAAAGATAAAAGGACATATTTAATTTTAGAATTATATATAATATTTATAACATCTTTAATATCGAACTTTAGAAGAAGATACACAAATAAGGCAATACCTATTAAAGGCATTATTCTCTTAATAATTTTTAACTTCTCCATATTCTTATTTATTCTTTTTAAATAAAAAGCTTCCTATTTTAACTATTATATACTCTTTTCTAACTATATTTATATACCTTCCAAAACCCCTTTTTTAATGAATAGTTTATCTTTAATTATTCCAGCATATAATGCTGAAAGGTTTATTGAATCCTCAATTTTAGAGTACCACAAATGTTTTTCAAAAAAATTTAAGAAATTTGAAATAATTGTAGTATGCAACGCATGCAAGGATAGAACTTATGAAAAGGCTTCCTCCATTAAAAAAAAGCTTCCTTTAGTAGTTTTAAACACCCCCGAAAGAGGTAAAGGTAATGCCGTTGTTTTAGGCCTAGAACAGGCAAAATACGACATAATTGGCTTCTTAGATGCAGATAATCCATATAGTCTAGATGAAATTACAAAAATGCTTGACCATTTAGAAGAATCTGATATGGTTATTGTTACAAAATTCAATCGTCCTTTAAAATATCAGACCTCTTTAACAAGAAGATTTTTTTCGTTAGCTGGGACATTCGTATTTTTTTCACTTTTTGGAATGAAGTTTAAAGATACTCAAGCTGGAGCCAAATTTATGAAAAAAGATTTATGGATTAAATTAAAAAAACCTTTTTTGTGTAAGGGTTTTGAATTTGATATGGAACTTTTATACAAAGCTACCAAAAGAGGTGCAAAAATAAAAGAATATTACATAAAACCTAATCGAACAGATTTTAGTACAGTTAAAGCCAGGATTCTTCCAGGAATCATGTACCGCCTAATTAAAATGAGGCTTTTACAATGAAAAAAATACTTTTAACTTTTGATATTGAAGAAGCGGACATTTTAAATGAATACAAATTAAATGTTTCGAAAGAAACTGAACTAGAAATTTCTAAACAGGGATTTTTAAGATTAATAAATATTCTTAAGGAGAATAATGTAAAGGCCACACTTTTTGTTACAGCAAATTTTGCAAAAAGATATACAAAATTAATAAGAGAGCTTTCTGATGAAGGGCATGAAATCGCTTGCCATGGTTATCTTCACTCAGATGATTATAACATCAATAGCAATTTAATAAAAATATCGCAAGCAAAATCTGAAATAGAAAAAATAACAAAAAAAGAGATTTTAGGTTTTAGAGCACCGAGATTTAGTATAACAAATATTGCAGAACTTTCTAATTTTAATTTTAAATACGATTCTTCAATACATCCCACATTTGCTTCTTCAGGGGGAAAAAATTTGTTTAAGTCTAGAAGTGTAAGAAAGATTGGAAATGTTATTGAGATTTCTCCGTCGACACTTCCACTTTTAAGGCTTCCTATAAGTTGGATATTTTTTAGGAACCTAGGATTGACTTACTCAAAAACTTTTATGAGTCTAAATAATCTATCTTCACAATATACTATGTTTTTGTTTCACCCTTGGGAATTTGCAGACCTCGATAAGTTTAATCTCCCTATACACATAAAGAGGAACACGGGATTAAAATTAGCAGGAATGTTAGGGGAAATAATAAAGTTCGCAAAAGAAAGAGGATATGAGTTTGAAACTATTGGAGAATATTTGAAATTGAACGGAAAGTAATTAATAATAAAAGTTCCAAACGTGTTTGAGCTACATATTCTTCATATTTGAGCCACATTTTTTGCACATCTAATAATTAACCAATAACCTGATAAATATCCTAGTTAAAATAAAAGAGGTGATAATTCTTTTAAAAATATTTTCACTTCTTAAAATCCTTTAAATGTCCAAATACTGCCTTAACTCCTCTAAGATTCAACATAAAATCATCCCAATCATGCATGCTCTTAAATCTTGAATAAACATACGAGGGTGTTAAAAAGATTGTATAAATTTTTCCACACACCGCAGCAACTTCACTCGGATTTGAATCTTTTGTTTTTAATATTGGCTCTCTTTGATCATATCTTTCATAATCTGTGTGATTTATGTAAAACCAATTATTCTTTACCGCTTCTTTCCATAATGGAGTGCCTGGATATGGCATTAAAACCGTTGCCTGAAGCACGTCAGCCAGTCCTGATTGCATTAAGTTCTTAGCAAGCTCAAATGTTCTATTAGCATCTTCCAGAGTCTCCCAAGGATAACCCACAATCATTGTCAAATGTATCGTTAATCCAGCCTTTTTGGCCATCTCACAACCATTTTTTATATCTTCCACTTTTATTCCCTTATCTAAATTATCAAGAGTAAACTGATTTGCAGATTCTAATCCAAATTTAAGTAATCTAAATCCCGCCTTCTTCATCAAATCATAATCTTCTTGAACTAGTGTTCCAAATCTCATATTACAAGAATATCTTATTTTTTCATTATATCCTCTTTGAATTAATCCATTACATAAATCTTTGAGCCACTGTCCTGTTGTAAGCGTTCCAGAATCGTCGAATATCTCTCTTGCGCCATATTTATCAATTAAATATCCTATTTCATCTAATACATTATTTACGCTTCTATTTCTAAAGCAAGGATACATTCTTGGCCAAGAGCAAAATTTACATTTTCCCCACCAACAATCCCTTCCAGACATTATGTAAAAATAAGGTTTTCTGCTTATATTATATTCAGTCTGATAAATTTGCCATTTTGTCAAATCCCTATCAATAAAAGGTGCATCATCTAATTTATCTTTCAACTCAAATTTTCCAGAATTAGTGATTTTCCCTTTTTTTCTATACCATAATCCCTTAGGCAATCTTTTTGATTTTTTATCAATATAATTTATCAAATCCTTAAGCATAAAATCATAATTTCCACCTGTAATAACATAATCTACATTAGAATTTTTCATAGATTCCTCTGGAAAAGAGGTTACATGATCGCCCATTAGCACAATCTTCATATTTGAGAATTTTTCTTTTAACTCGTTAATTAATTTCCAATGCTGTTTTATAACGGGAGTTTTTGTTTCAAATATAAAAAAATCAGGGTTTTCTTTTGAAAGAAGTTCTAAAAAACTATTTTTATTAATACTTTCAGCCACACAATCTAGCCAGATAACCTCATGTCCCATCCCCTTAAGCATTGTAGCAGCCGTTGCAGGCACAATAGGATAAAAATAACTGGGGTTGCTGAACCATTGGAATTGTCTATTCTGTCCTAGTGTTGCAATTCCTTTATCAGATTCTGTTGGAGGATAACCTATTATTATTTTCATTGTTTTTCACTATTTTTTGAAATAAAAATCTATTTATTAAGTTTTATGTTCTATTTTTGCTTAATAATCCATATATAAAGCCAAATCCATATGTAAAATGGGTTAGTATACTTGTAATAAATGTATATATGCTAATTTTAAAGTTAGTATGTATTCCCGTAATAAACATAACAAAAATATAAAATAATAGTGCAATTAAAAATAAAATTCCAACAATTTTATTAAAAAAAGATAAAATTAAACCTGCAAAAAATCCCAAGGCAAATATACTTAAAATTGAATAGTAAATCTTGTCTAAGGATGGTTCTTTCTTTGATAGCCAGGCAATATCTCTTCCATAAATCCAAACTTGCTTTAAATGTCCTTTAAAACTATCCCTTCTATGATGAAATACTACGACATCCTTAGCATAAAGTATCTTGTACCCTTTTTTTGAGCAATTAAAACAAAACTCAGAATCCTCTGCTGTTAAAAAGTGGGGGTCGTATTCTGAAGAAGCCTCTTTTTTAGAAATATAATTGCAAGAGGGAAGTTCATTAGTATACTGATTTTTTGCTCTCTTGTATCTTATATTCGCCTTCCCAGAAACCAAAAAATTACTATAAACAAATCCAGATATCTTTTCCCAAATGTTAGATTCTGGAGGTGTTAAATTTGGGCCTCCCACAATTCCAATTTTTTTATCAGAAAAATATTTTATAGCATTTTTTAACCAATCTTTTTCAGGATAAGCATCAGAGTCAATAAATGCATAAAAATTTGCCTTGGATTGTTTCATCCCCAAATTCCTCTTGAATGCAGGTTTAACTTTTCCACTTGTAATAATTTTCAATTTCCTATTTTTTATTTCACTTTTTGAGGATTTCTCGTCTGGTAAAACAATAACCTCAAAATTTGAATAATCTAATTTTAGACACTCTCCAATGCATTTTTGAGTATACTCATCAATAGTTTTGCATGGAATTATTATAGATACAAGTGGTTCTTTCATATTTCCTTAAAATATTCCTCCAAATAAAGCGAATCCAACAAGAATTATTAATAATTGGAAGAGATTGATAACAAATATTACTTCGCTCTCTTTTACATCTTTATCTTTCTTTATCTTTTTCATTATGGCTATTGCAATATGTTCTATCCCATAGAATTTTTCATAAGGCACTTCTAATCCCCCTGTAGAATTTAATTTTGCAAAACTTGCTTTTTTCAATCCCCCTCTACATTTTAATATAACTTCTATTATATAAGGTATAAAAAAGAAAACTGCTATTTTTTCGCTGTTTCCAATTATGGCAATTACTGCAATTAAAGCACCAACAGAGTAAGTAAGTATGTCTCCAGGGAAAACTTTTGCTGGAAATTTGTTATAAAAATAAAATGCAATTAAACAGGCTACCAAAATAAAACAAATTAATCCAAGCCAGCCCTCTCCCTGTCTAATCATAACTATTCCGAGTGCGGAGGTAATTAATATTCCCTGCCTTGTTTCTAATCCATTATATCCTGCGATAAAATTAAACGTAGCAGCAGCCCCTACAACTCCTAATGGAATAATTAACAGAGGATATATCAGTCCTAGTTTTATTCCCATCATCGCAGGTTCTCCCGCTTGTATTACTACAAGAGGTATAGATGCAAATATTAAAAGTATTATTCTGAATCTGGCAGATAAACCTCCTCTTGCCCATCCAAAAATATCATCGACAAATCCAATGAGTCCAGCAATTAAAACAGTAGTAAGCAAAGCGAAAATTTTAATAGTTACTAAATTTGTTTTGAGCACAAAAGTTTCTATAGCAATATAAACTAAAATACCAAAAATAAAACTCATCAAGACAATCATCCCTCCAGAACCTGCAACATCTTTTGGATGCCCTACTTTATGCATATCCTCCCAAATGAGTCCCACCTCTTTTGCTTTTCTAATCCAAACCGGAGTAAAAAAAACACACACAAAAAAACTAATTATCAGAGGGATTGCTAAAATCCATTCCATTTAATTATATTCTCCACTTTTTGCCATTTTTATATTCAGAGGATAAGTTTTATCAATATATTCTTTTTTAAGTGCTATATTACTAGGATATTTAATTTCCCAAATTTTTATAGGTCCTTGTAATCCTTGATAATAAATAAACTCTCCAAAATCCGCTCCTTGACTCTTCAAATTATCCACAATAGGACTACTTTGCGTATATTTTAAAATAAAATTATCCGATTTTTTATCAAACAAATATAATTGAGCTAAGTTTGTGTGTACAGTTCTTCCACTTAAATATAGTAATGCTCCTCTTTCATTAATTGTTAGTTGACTATTTGCATCACTTACAACCGAGGGGAATATAAACACACCCGCATCTATTCCTGATCCAAAATCCACATATTGTTCATTAAAATAAACATATCTTAATTTTTCTTGATATTGCTGTCCATTATATATAAAAATCACACTTGGTTGTAATATTTCTTTATTTTGATTTTCACTAATTAATATCGCTCCAACTCCAGTTGATTTTTTTGGGAGTAAAATTTCTTTACCTCCCTTATTTATTATTATATCTTCATCAGTTCCAGCTCCTCCATAATAAATATACAAAGTTATATTATTTGTTTCTTTCGTTTGCTTTTCATCCATCAAATATGTTTGTATCCAAGAAAATTTATCATAATTCTCATCAGAACCTATACTTGAGAATGCAGTATATTTTCCAATATCTGTTGAATCTATAAGAAGATGTGTACCATTATGGGCATACAAAAAATCTAAGGCTTCTTTTTCAGTATATCCGCATAAAACATGCCTTCCCAATAGATGATTCCAATAACCTATAGCATTTCCTCCATCCAAAATTGTAGCCCTATTTCCTATACTTTGAAGCCAATATCCATAATCCCACCAATGTGCGAATACTGCAGTTTCAGGAGTATTCTTCCTTACCCAGTCCATAGCTTGTTGCCATTGCATATTATAAGATGAAGGAGCGTATATCTCTGCGGTTGCCTTATCTGATTGATAATAAATATATGCAGTATATGCTGCAGAAATTAATACTAGAATTGCAATTATTCCAATAATCAATTTTGAAAAATCTTCTTTTTTATTAAAATATTTCTCAGGTATTTTAACCACCAAAAATGCCACGGCTATCGGACTTATAGCTCCTAACACCATAATCAATCTTATTCCTCCCCTTGCTCCTATAAGTGCCAAAGTAAATACAATAAAGTACATAATATATGAGAAATCAAATTTTTCAAAATCTTCTAATCTATTTTCTTTATATTTTTTATTATAAATATAAAGAAAAGTTCCAATAAGTAAAATCCATCCTAGAAGATAGACTAATATACTCAATCCATTTGTCCCATTCATTATACTGCTAGGAGAATACCTGCTAAATATAAGAAAAAAGAGGAACATACAATAGCTTAAAGTAAGCAAGAACTTTTCTTTTTTATTCAACCCTGAAACCATTGAGTAAAAAAGTAGAACCGCTCCTGCAAATAACATCCAGAAATACAAAGGCATTCCAAATTGCATAGGCCCAAATTCAGATTGCCAATCGCTATTGAAATAAGGTTGTTTGTTTTCTGCAACAGTCATTCCAAATCTATCTACAACCGGCACTGTAAGAGAATTTTTAATTTCATTTAATTGTCCATATATAAGTCCCGGGCCTAAAATTATAGAAGTTATTATCAAAATAATCAAAAGCATAACTCCCACAGACATAATCTTTGTAGGAATTTTAAATTTTTTCGAATGAAGCCATTTTTTTTCGATAATCAATCCTCCCAATAAAATAAAAAAAGCTCCAATTCCCACATTAGTAGAAAGAGAGACCACAAGATTTTCAAGGCTATACCTTGTAGAAAAGGACATCATAACAACAAAAGAAGAAATTAACCATATACTATATACTATAAATTCATTTTTTCTAACTTTATCTAATATATAAGCTAGAATCATTGCAGTAGGAATTGTAAAAAACACAAATATAAATCCTCCCCAAATCAAAGCCATAAGGCCGGTGGAAATACCCGAAAACGCTGCTAGTATAATCTTATTTCTTGTTTTTTCTGCAGTTAAAGCTTGCAAGAAAAAATAGAATGCCATAAACATAAAAAAGAAGGCTGCAGATTCTTTTTCTGGAATTCCTGCAATTGTTCTAGGAAGTAGAGAGGGAGCAAGTATAAAGAATAATGCAGAAAGTAATGCGATAGCATTCTTTACCAAATTTTTTTCGTTTTGAAAAATTTTTCTAGCAAGAAGAAAAAATGCAATTGTTGCAAAAACAGACATTATCACTGGAAAGATTATTGCAGCATAAGTTACACTTTGCTCTCCAGTAATCCAAGATATAGGATAATAAAACCAAGCAATCATATATGATAAAAGTTTCATTTCACCTGCAGTATTATATCCTAATGGGACATACCTCATAGTATCATGTACCATTAAAGTGCCATGTGCAACAATATATTCTGCCCATCTCAAAAAAAGAAAGGGATCTAAATCCGGACCCAAAGTCCAAGTTCCAGTTGTTATGTCTTTTAATTTTGGAATATTTCTTGTTCTTATATAAATATCTAATATCAAAATAAAACCCAGAATAATATAAACTATCCAATTAAACTTGTGCTTAGCAAAACCAAATATTTTTTTTCTTCTCTCCTCAATTTCATTAGACAAATTCTCAACTTTTAAATTCTCCCCCGACTTTGTTGTTTCAATTTCCATTTCAAATTAATCTAATTCAAAATCAAGCAATTCCTGTGCACTTCGTTGCTCGGTTACGTGTTTTTCGCCACAATAAGGGCAAGGTTTATTTTTATAATCCTGCTCCGAATTAAAACGATACCTACAATTACCGCATGTGTATTTTACCATATTTTATCCAATAAAAAACTCTATTTAAAGTTAATTATGTGGAAAGAATATATACATTATCCTAATTAAAATATCATTGGAGTAATATAAACTTCTAAAACTGCCGCAAATATCAATATAGCAAGTGCAAGGAACAATAAAAGTATGCTATTCTCAATAACTTTTATGAATTTTTTATCTTTCAATCCATGCCTTATAAAACCCACTCCAAAAATTCCTCCTGCTAGAGCAGTTACAAAATACGCCGCAATCTCTGGAAATCCATGAATCATATATCTACCTATTCCAAGAGGGATTTGAGATAATCTATAATTTGCAAATATTCCTATTGCTGCCGCTATAACACTTGCATTCCAAATTAACACAAAAATAGCTCCGGCTCCGAATATTAAAGAAAATATCAAAGTGAATATCATGACATAAACATTATTTTCTAGAATTGCTAAGAATCTTATTTGCTTATTTGAAAAACCAGAATCTATCTCCCAGAATTTTCCAGTAAAAGTATATTTATTTATACAATCTTCAACACTTCCAGGACTATTTATCTGACAGTAAGTGTTCACCTGAAAATTAAGTAGATTGGAATCTTGAAAAACAATATGCCAAAATGAAAATGCTATTATAAATCCTAAAAAAAGCCACAATAGTGCAAATAGTGCATCACTATGAATTTTCCATATTCCCCAAATACCCTCGACGCTTTCATCTTCTGCCTCTTCTCTTTTAATCAAATAATACATGAATGGAAGCGTAAACATAATACAAAACAAAACTACAATCATTCCAGAAGCTTTTGATAATTCAGGATCTGAGGAAAAAAACCAATGTACTAAAATAATTGAAAGCGAGGCATATACCAATCCCACAAAAAACATTTTCCATGGACCTTTTTCAGCCTCTTTTGGATTAATAATCGCCTCTAACATAACAAAACAAATCAAAAGTCATTTTTAAATATTTGTTAAAAAGCATGATTTTTAAAGTTGTTTAATCTTAACATAAGCATAGTAAAAGAGGATTTGAAATGTTATCATACTTTAAAAAAAAGCAGGAATTCAATAAGATTGCCGAGGATATAAAATTAATTAAAATACAAGGAGCAAGAAATGTCGCCAAAGCAGCACTTGAAGCTTATTCTTTAGTTCCTTTTGAAAGTTCTATAAAAAAATTAAAATCTCTTCGTCCCACTGAACCTATGTTGTTTAATGTTCTGGATAAACTTAAACAAGGATTTACAAAAAGTGAAATTTTAGTTCACTTTGATTCCGCTCAAGACGGAATAAATTATGAGGTTTTAAAATTAATAAAAAATAATGATATTATTTTTACACACTGTCATTCAACCAACGTTGTAAATTCTTTAATTTATTCAAAAAAGAAAGGCAAGCATTTTCAAATTTATAACACTGAAACTCGTCCGTTATTTCAAGGGAGAAAAACTGCTAAGGATTTATTAAAACATAAAATTCCTGTAACTATGTTTGTGGATTCTGCATTAGGTATTGCCTTAAGTGGCTCCAAGGATCTTAAAAAACCCACAAAAATATTTTTAGGAGCAGACGCCTTACTTGAAAATGGTATTATAAACAAAGTAGGAAGTAATCTAGTTGCCCAAATAGCGCATCTTCAAAAAATTCCAGTTTATATTATCGCTGATTCCTGGAAATTTTCAAATCAAAAAATACCAATAGAACAAAGAGGTTTAAATGAAGTTTGGGACAGAGCTCCTAAACACATAAAAATAAAAAATCCTGCTTTTGAGTTTGTTTCAAAAAGATACATTAAGGCAATAATTTCAGAAAAAGGAAATTTAACATACGATGAATTTTTGAAGAAAGTTAAATAAAATTATAATTCTAACGAATATTAATTAATAATAAAACGTGTCTCATAGAATATATTGTGCCTCATATTATTCATATTGGTTCCATATAACCTATTGGAAACTCAAGAACAATATAATAACTCAATAAAAATCCAGTCAGAATAAAAGAGGTGATAGTTAATTTATATTAAGAAAATTTTTAATGTTTTCCGCACTTGCACCCTTTTTCCTTATCACAACTACAATCTTCATCACATTCATCCTCGCATCCACAATGCTCTCCACATGTGCAAGAACCCTCTCCAAAACTTCCTTCAGCTTCCTTTAATGTTTTTGTAAGTTCAGCACTCAATTCTTCAAGGGCATTTTCCAATTGTTTTTTAACATCATCTAATTTTATAATTTGTTTTTTTATCATTTCTTTAGTATCTGGAATGCTTTTTGTAACAAATTTCTTATCTCCAATATCTACCAAAAGTTCCTCAGAAATTAATTTTGCTTTTGTGAATATGCCTTTTCCTATCGGAGCCAAAATTTCCTGACCTTCTTTTCCAATAAGCTCATCCAATCCTAGGTTTAATCCTCCCAATTCAATGATTCCTTGTTCTACTATTTGAAGTTGTTGTTGTATTTGCTGGATTTGTTGCTCCATCATGCTCAATTTAAATATTAATTCTTGATTATCCTGTTCCATAAGTTTTCAAAGAAGAATTTGGCTTTTAAATGTTATTGTGATGATTAAAGGATAATTGATAATAATATAATTTTGAGAAGATGAAGTAATTAATGATAAACGAATTTGAGGAGACGAATAATTAATAATAAATGTAGTTCATAGAATAGATTGGGCTACATGAAATTCAAAGGAGATAGTGGAGAAAGAACCTTGGGTCTTTTCCTAATATACTTTCAACAATTTCCTTAAAACTATACTAGATACAATTGCAGTTACAAAATACCACCAAAACCAGCCAGATAATACTCCTGTAAAAATGGTTCTTACCCACATAAAGAATAATAATAGAGGTATAAGTGTGATTAATGTGGGTTTCATTGAATGTTTCATCATTTCCATAGAACATTCCATCATTTGTTTTTGAGCCTTTTCTATCTCTTGAGGATTATCTTTATTTCCCTTTAATTTTATCTGGCATGCTTTTTGTATATCCTTAAGCTCCTTCATTCTAGATTGATTTGTGAACTTCTTTGTAACTAAAGTCATAACAAGAGTTACTAAGAATGCAATCAGAATTATGCTTGGCTTAGGATATTGAATCATTAATTCCGTTAAAGTCATATTTCAAGAAGGTAAAAATGCTTTTTAAAGATGTTTATCCACCCATAAATTTCTTTATAGCAGGATTCATATCGCTAGCATGTTGTTGTGCAATATTCTGGTAAAATTGGAAAGTAATCATTATAACAAGTAAGATTGCTGTTCCTCCCACAAGTGCTCCCATCAAATCTGTTAAAGAAGCAAGCAAACCTACAGCCGCACCACCCATAACTGTTAAGGGCATTATGTATCTTTCAAGCACACTCTCAAGTATTCTCTCATCCTGTCTAAATCCTGCCATTTGCAAGCCAGATGCCGCAATCTTATGCGCTTGTGCTTTGGCATCCATTCCAGACGTTTTCACCCAAAATACTGAAAACACTGCTGAAAGTAAAACAAAAAATAGTACATGGATAAAACCTTGGAGTAAGTATGTCCACATAAATCCCCCTCTAATAAACAAATCAACGATATCTGTTGAACCCACCCAGAATGCTAAACCAGAAATGGGTTGTCCTTGGGAGAATCTTCCTAAGAATGTAAAATATGAAGCAATTTTAGCCCCTCCAGTACACGCATTTGCTGTAGCAGTATTCACAGTAGAATTTAGCATATCTGTTGCATTCTGTATAAGATTGTCCTGCACCACTAAACACGGACTAGCTGCACTTTCTATTAATCCTCCAAATAATTGCACATTTGCTACAAGTGCAGCAACTAAAATAACTGGAACATTAGAAGCATAGAAAAATTGAAGAGGCCATTTCATTCCATAACCTCTTATTCTACCAAACGAAAGAGGTATTTCAACTTTTAGTGATTGAGCCCACACAACTGCCAAAAATATTATTACTGTTGCTAATATTGCTGCAAGTGCAGACATAAATTCAATAGGATATTTATTTATTATCGATTGTACCAATACTAAAACTTTACCTGAACATGCAGTATTTGTAAAATCGAGCAAACAATTTTTTCCATTCACATCAACAAACTGAAATGCACTTGCAATTAATCTCCAAGCCACTCCCGCAGCGATGAAAAGAGAAACTCCTGAACCAAATCCCCATTTGTGCATTAAATCATCCATATAAAAAATAGCTATTCCTCCAATAATCAATTGAAGAATTACTAACCAAGCAAATCCAGGCATAGCCTGAAGACCCTGCATCATAACATAAATTGTAGATTCAAAAAGTATAAAGAAAAATACTAATATTTTCTGTAACCCTTGGAAGAATTTTTTACCCTCTACAGAGGTCAAATCAATATTTATTATTCCTGCTCCAGTTAATAACTGAAGAATAATAGAAGCCATAACGATAGGCCCAATACCCAAACTTATTATTGAACCAAAATCAGTTCCAAGAATAACCGCAAGATATTCAAATCTTTGAAGTGCATTTGCAGATAAAGCGAATAAAGATACATTTGCTAAAATGAAAAATGAAATAAGTACAACTAAAGTCCATTTTAGTTTGGTATTAAAATCGAGCTTCTTTTCAGTTGGAGGTCTTACCTCGGGTATAAGTCCAAAAATCTGAGTTAATTCCATTTCTTTTTATCTTTAATTTAATTAAGATATTAAGAAAAAGTGTTTTTTAAAGCTTGTTAAAAATAAAAACTATTGATAATTCTCTCTTTTATTAGCAAAAGAAACAGCTTCGGGTTCAACCACATACCATTCCACTAAATATTTGTAAATTGGATTTTTTATACTAGCAAGTTTTTCTAAATGGTTCCCTTTAATATGTCCTAATTCATGAATTAAGCTACAATCATTTGCATCCTCCGCTAGAATTTTAATCAAATAATTATGATATCCCAATCTCATTATTTCATTTAAAAAAGGGCTATAATTTATCCCTCCCAGGTTAAATTTTTTTCTAAACTCTTCATCACTATTATAGTCATATAGTTCGACTTGTATTTTCTCATCTTGAGATATTTCAAATTTTTCTCTGTAATTATTTAACTTTTCCAAGAGCTCAGTTTTATTTTTTATTTTTGGTGCATTTGCCACGCATTCAGCAGAATCTCTTGCAAGACTCCTAATATGATAATTATTTCCAAAAGATATGGCTCCAGCTGCTAAAATAGATAATGCTCCAGCAATGAGTAATTTCTTGATTTTTCCCATAAAAACCTATGGTTTATGGATATTTAAGTCTTTCCTTTTGTAACTACTTTATAAGAATAAAATTATTGGAATTTACAATTTTCACTCCATCTTCCTCCCTCGACCTTACCAGAGCATTGAGTCTGAGTAAATTGCGGGTAAATCTTTCTATAAGGATCTCTCTCAGGATCTTCATCATAACAACATCCCTTTGGCTGAGCAACCATCTCAACATTTCCATCCTCGGAAATTACATCCCAAGTTTCTGCAACCATATTATATGCTCTACCGTCCCCTCCACAAGTTACTCTGACATCTGCCCCTGTAAATGGCTGAGGGGGCGTCAATAAATTACTACTTGCGGGCAGACCTAAACATCTATTATTACTTTCTTTAACACGTCCTCTTCCATTATCAACTGTAAAATCCCCCGCACCTGTAATTTCCAAATCACTAAAAACAGTGCCTCTTTGATTTATATTAACATTTCCTCCTATGCCATAAGCCTGCACGGCTAGATACTTGTTCTTAGTTATACTGCTTCCCTCTCCAAACCATACAATAGGAGTTCCAGTCTCACTTACAGAACTAACTGCAATAGATTTACCTTTAATTCTTATAACTGGCACATCTAATGTCGGAGGATTATCATCCCCAAAAATTACATAACTCTCGCTTTCTGAAAAAATATTTACTCCAAGAAAATTTCCATTTCCCTGCACTCTATATATTGCTGGTGGTGCAGAGCTTATCTTAGCGGACGGAGGGCTTGTTAGAACACTATCCACAGGAACATCAATCAAAAGAGTCCTAGGATCAGAAATATATAATATTTTAGAGTTCGGAGGAGCTATAAATCTTTCTCCATTAATAGTAAATTCCCCTCCAGTACTATCTACATTTATATTTGCTGAATCAATATTTCCACTTGGACTCACTTGAATAAAATTTTTCTTATTAGGATCCGAACTTGGAAGCATATGTTTAAACGGAATACCTCCAATTTCAACACTAGGTGAACTTCCCTCCAAATTAATCATTAAGCCATCCTCCCAATTATTTCCTACGTAATTATAAGTTACCCCCGGACTAACCGAGACATCCGTAGCAATTTTACCTTCAAGTCCAGATATGGGGGATAAAGCTGTATCAGCATTCAATATAACTATTAGCAAAATAAGCGTAAACATTCCACATAACAATATTTTAGTAAATTTTTTCATTTTCCAGCAAACAGCAATATTGCCTCCCCAGTATTTTTATCAGTCATTGTATAAATAAATCCTTCGTTTTCAACATATTCGATTTTAAATGAAAAATTACTTGAATTTGCAACAGTATTTACACAACTCAAACACACTGCCTCTTCTCCCAAATCTAAACTACCTTCTGTTATGCTTTTTGCTCCATTATACGCCGTTCCTAATCTTATTGGAATATTAATATCCTTAAAATTTTTTTCCATCTCTATTGTTTCCCCATTTGATTTAATAGTTATAGGATACTCTGTTTGTACAAGCACATTTTCATCTGAAATTGTAGTTTTAATTTCCAATTTTCCAGAAGTTATTTCTGCATCTCTGAAATTTTTAAAATTATTTATACATTTTATTGTTCTTTCATCAATTAAATTAGAAATATCGTTTTGTATTGTTTCTTTTGAGGGGATATATTCAACACCCTCATAAAAATAGTAAGGAAGGTTTATTGAATTCAATTTTATCTCTTTATTATAAACTCCTTCAGACAAAGCAATATCATAAATACTTACATTAGTATTATCCTCTAGACATTTTTGTACAAAACTTTTTACCCCTTCAGGATTTCCAGCAAATGAAACATTTTGTACCGAAGGATTTCTCATCACCAAAAAGGCCACAATTCCTGCAATAACTACTACAGCAATTATAATAAATATAGTAACCTGACCTCTCTTCTCCATACAACTATTATTATATAAGGATATATAAATGTTTTTTATTTTTGACGAATAATTATCACCTCTTTTGATTTGACTAGGATTATTATTAGGTTTATATGGAACAAATATGAGGTAATCACAATAAAAATATGTGCAAGCAGAGTCAACAAATTATCTTAAAATTTTAATTATTAATAATTCAATAAGTTTTTCTAAGATTTATTCCTCTTCAACTTCTTCAGCTTTTCCAGATTTTTTAGAAACAGCTTTTTCTTCAAGAATTATCTTTCCGCCAGCTTTCTCAACTTTTTCAATTGCTGCTTCGGAAGCTTCAAGTGCTTTTATTGTTAATTTATGTTGCACATTTCCTTCTGCAAGAATCTTAAAATCACTTAAATCTATTTCAAATCCGCTTCCAGATTTTTTTGCTATTCCAGCTTTAACATAATTTTCAAGATTTGATTCTATGCTGAATAAATTTACCCTTTTTCTTTTATCATGTTTTGTGCCTCTACTAGTAAAACCTTGTTTTCCAAAATACGAATTTCCAAATAACTTTGTAATTAATGTTTTTTTCTGGTCTCCTCTCTTTCCTGAACCAGCCATACCCACTCCACCTTTTCGTCCAGATTTTCTCCATCTAGTTCTAGAACCATGTCCATGTGTACCCATGTTCTTTCCATGCATTCTTGATGATTTTCTTCTTTTGATTGCCATTTTATTTATAACATTCGTTCAATTAATTTATTTATATGCTCTTTCTGATCTCCCAAAACACCTTTTCCCACTCCAAAATGTTTTTTACTCTCTATTCCGCCACGAGGGGGATGTAATCTAAAAAATGGTTTTAATTTACCTTCAACATCTTTTCTTCCTCTTTTTTCAATTAATTTTTTATGCATTTCCTCGCTGATTTCTCCATATGCTACAAAATCTTTTACTTTTTTTAACATTCCAAGATTTTCAGGTGTTTTTTCCATAAGAACACATGCATATTTTCTTCTCAATCTTAATCTATTGAAAGTTTCTCTTACAGTACTTTTTATTCCAACATCTCCAACAATCCTAATTATCACTAACATTTTTCTTTCCTCCATTTGTTTTATTTAAAGCATCCACACAAGCCTTTGCAAAATTAAACGATGTCCTCTGGCTTCCGAATGTTCTTGAATATACATCTTTTATTCCAGCAAGTTTTAAAATTTTCTTAAGTTCATTAGCTGCAACCAAACCAGTCCCCTGAGGAGCAGGCATTAATGTAACGCTCACACTTCCCGCTTTTCCAGAAACAATAAATGGAACGGTATGTTTTTCACTACAATCACAATCAAATGAAGCACAAGATCTTTCAACTTTTATTAAATTCAATTTAGCTTTTCTTATAGCTTTATCTCTTGCAGGTAAAGTTTCTGCTGCTCTTCCCACGCCAATTCCAATATGGCCGTTCTCATCTCCCACAACTGCCATGGCTGAAAATGTCGGAACATTTCCTTCTTCAGTTTTTCTTTGAGTTTGTCTCCAAGCTCTTCTTTTTCCTCCACCAAATTTTCCTTTTGACTGTCCAATTGATATTAAATCGAATTTTATTGGAATAAGTATATCTATGATTTCAGGTTCAAGCACTTTAAGATTGTGCTCAATAATATAATCAAAACTTTTTATTTTTCCATTTTTAACTTCTAATCCCAGTTTTGTTTTAGGTTCCCATTTCTCAAGAGAAATTTTTTCATCTTGGAATCTTTTCAATTTCTCAATTTCTTTTGGAGGAAGCTCAGCTAAATCTTTGATATCCTTTTCAGCAAGTTCTTTTACTTCTTCAGGGATTATTTCTTCAATCTCTTCCGGTTTGATTTCTTGTTTTTTTGTCATTTTATTTTTTATTATTACTCTTTAGCAATTTTTAATTTAATTTGTTCGAAATGTTTTGTAAAATCTTTTTTAAGATTTTTTCCTTCAATTTTTTCTTTCTCTGGAAAATTCTCCTTATCGCAGCTTATTTCTATTCCAGAATCTATAATTCCTTTGATAAATGCAAAAGTTTTATTCCTGTGTTCTAATGCAATCATACCAAAATCCAAAATAGGAGTTGTAAGTTTGTGTTTTTTTATTGTGTGACCAACCAAATATCCTAAAAGATAAGATGCAGGTATAGATTTAAGGCTCCCCTCAAATTCTTTTGGCCAGCCATGTTTTAACAAAGCTTTAGAGCTTAAATTTATGATAATTTTATCTTGAGCTTCTTTACTTTCTATATATTGACTCAAAATATATCTATTAGTCTTTCTGAATGTAACCCTAGGATTGCTACTTTTCAAAAACTTTATTCTCTTACCATAATCTGTTTTATTTTCAATTCTTCTTCTTTTTTGTATTTTCATGTTTTAATCCTCCCAAATATTCATTTAAGTGTGATTTACTTTTGAAATGTCTATTTCTAATTTTTTCTCTTATTTCTTGAACTTGATTCTTATTTAAATTTTTGTTATTTTTCATCTCTGCAACGTGCTTTCTCAATTTTCTTGTAAGTTTCATGTATTCTCCTTTTCTTTTATTTGTTTTTAATCTTAATTTTCCATTTCCAATTTTTGAAGTAGATCTTTCTATAGCTCTTCTACCCTTAACCTTCTTTATCTGTATTGCTCCTGAAATTACTAAGTCTCGGATATCTTGCTTAGTTATGGCCTCTTTTATTTCAGCAAGTCTAGAATTTATGAATAATATTCTTGATTTACCAACTTTAAATGTTCTTGCAGCAAGCTCACGTTTTTTCCTTAAATTCATTTTTTAGCCCCCTTAATTTTATTATTTTTTTTCAAAAATGAAGAGGCATTCATATTACATATTTCAATATTCTTTTCTTTAGCAACTTTAGCAATTTCAATTTTATTCTTTTTTCCTATTTGTCCTATCATTGCAATTTCATTTGCTTTCAAATTAAGCAAATCTTTTACATTCATAACTAATACTGGAACCTTTCCCATAATCTTTCCTCTCTCATTTCTTTGTGTGCTATATCCTATACTCACACATGCCGGGCAACCTTTTCTTTTTTCCCTCATTTTATTATGCCTTCCGGTTGGCTTCTTCCATTTTTGCTTTTTAGAATTTCTTCTTCCAAGTTTTGAATATTTATACCATTCCCTTCTCAAGAATTTTTTAACTTTTTTTACCATTTTATTTTTTATTTAGATTTCTACTCCATTTTTTTTAGTTATGAATATTCCATCCTGAAAAATCCTTCTATCTCTATTTGTTATTCTTGTTACTTTCTCAAGATTTGCAGCAGCTTGCCCAGCAACTTCTTTATCTGCAGCAGTAACTGTTATGAACTCTTTGTTCACCTTAATTTCTGCACCTTCAGGAATTTTTACACTTCTTGGAACTTTTTCTCCAAGAAAATTTTTCACAAAAACTTGATTGCCTTTTATTTCAACTGTAAATGGGAAGTGACTATTACATATTTTTAGATTATATTCATATTTTTTATTTACTCCTTCAATCATGTTCTTTAAATGTGCAATAAGTGTGTTCATTTCTCTTTTATCATTTTTAGTGGCTCTTTCACATGAAATAAATATTTTATTATCTTTCTTTTCTATTTTTATACCATGTAAATTAATTTTTCTTTTTACTTTTCCATTCATACCTAGAATAGATATTTCATCTCCAGAAACTTCTGCAGTTATTCCTTCTGGAATTTCAAGCTCGTTCATTAAATCTTTTTTCATTGTAATTAATAAAAATAAGCAACGAGACATCCTCCTATGCCTTCCTGCAGTGCCTCTTCATGGGTCAATAACCCTTTATTTGTAGAAATAATTAATGTTCCAATTTGTCTTGAAGGCAGATATCTTCTTTTGTATTTTTCAATTTGACTTTTATTTGCAGTGAATCTTGGTTTTATAGCTTGGCATTTATTAACGTTGCCTATTGAAATTTCAACAGATTTCAAATCTCCATCTATTTTGTATTTTTTTATTGCTTCTTTTTGCTTCATTATTTTTAGCACTTCTATAAGTATGTTTGAAATTCTCTTTATCTTTAGATTTTCCTTTCCGGAATTCTTCGCGTTTTGAATCATATTCAAAGCATCTGCAACTACATCATGTGACATTTTATTTTTTCTCCAATTAACTATATTTTTTAAATCCGATTTCTTCAGCAACTTCTCTGAAGCAGTGACGGCATAAATTTAATCCGTATGAACCTATATGTGCACCAAATCTTCCACAGCGTTCACATTTTTTTGTGGCTATTCCTGTGGTTCTATCTTTTGGCTTATTGTGCTTTATAAACTTCTGTCTTATAGCAGGTCTTGCTTCAAGCATCTTAGCCATTTTTTTCCAATCGCTTGTTGTCATTTTAAGTTAAATATTAACGGAATTTAGTTCCGAATTTTTCCTCCATAAATTTTATTATTTCTTCTTTTTTAATTGCTTGTCTCTTAGGTATATGTCCTCTTTTTATCTTTTTGAGTCTTACTCTATACCCTGCTCTTTTGAACGAAACAGTTACATCAAATCCTCTTATTCCTATTTCTCTCTGGTATTCCGCTCCAGGAATCTCAATGTATTCTTTTATTCCAAATGAAAATCCATTCTGATTTATCTGTTTTTTTCTTAATTTATTATCAATTGTTGTAAGCATTTTTCTTAAAAATTCATCTATTCCTTTTCTCATTGTAATCATTGCTCCAACTTCTAATCCTGGACGAATATTGAATGTAGGAATTCTCTTTTTTGTTTTCATTTTTGCAGCTTTTCTTTTAGTAAGGTACTCTAAAAGCTTGGCTCCCTTCTCAAGTTCATCTGCTATTCCGCCAACATGTAGTATAAGTTTGTCTATTTTTATCATTCTCATAACATTATTGCTTTCCTTAACTTGATGTTTAATTTCTTGTTTTTTTGCCATTTTATTCAACCACCAAAAGCTGTTTAATTAAAACATTAATTTCTTTTTCATCACTCTTACTTTCTGTAACTTTTATTTTAGCCATTTTCTTATCCATATCTATTTGTTCAATAACTCCTCTTTCTCCAAGATGTTTTCCTAATATGATTGCAACCTTAGCTTTTTCTTTCAGAGGTAGACATTTTTCTATTTTTTTATCTTTGAAATTAATTACAACTGAATCATTTATTTTACATTCGAAGTTTGAAATTAGGTTTCTTCCATCCCCCATATTTATTTGTTGCTTTTTACCTTTCAACATTTTTTTATCTGTAACTTTAGAAACCTTATAATTTGTTTCATTTTCTTTTATTTCTTTCAAATCAAATTTTCCATGTTCATTTAAATCCATTCTGTAATATTTCTTTGATGGAAGAATGCTTAATGTGTCAAAAATCAAAATGGCATTTTTTTCTTCAACAACTGGTTTATTATCAAGTAAAATCTGTTTTGAATTAAGTGCATGTTTAATTTCTTTTCTAGTATCTCCCATTTTGAGCATGTCTCTTAGTGCAATCAAAACTGGAAGGCCTTTTTCTAAGTTTGATTTAGGTCTTACTATGTATGCTGTTCCCTTCTTATGCACTGGCCATTTCTTTGATGCACTTTTTCTCTTCAAATGACTCATTTTTTATTTTCTCCTGTTTTAAGTTTAGATTCTAGTTTTTTAACTCTTTGCTTGTCTTCTAATTTCAAGCTTATTATTCTCAAATTAGGTGCTCTTAAAGGCACATTTACTTTTGAACCGTCTTGTTTTTTTACTTGAATATTCTCAATGTAAATTTTTCCTTTTTTAGCATTTATTCCAGTAACTTTTCCTTGCTTTTTCTTATATTTTCCTTTAACAATTTTTACTTCATCTCCTACTCTAAGGGTGATATTTCTTTTTGAATATTTTTTTCTTAATTCTTTTGAAAGTGAACATGAAATAAATTTTTTCTTTATGTGTAATGGAGCATTTGCTAAGTATTTTCTTTGCTTTCTCGGTTGAGAACTTGCTTTCCACGCACTCGAAAATTTATTTTTCATTTTATTTTAATACACCATTGATGCTATTTTAGCTACTGAAGACCAACGTTCCATTATCTCTCTTGCAACCGGTCCTTTAATCTGTGTGCCTTTAGGATTTCCTTTATCATCCTTTAATATTGCAACAGCATTATCTTCGAAACCCACTCTTTCTCCACTTAATCTTCTATATGGTTTTTTCTGTCTTATAATTACAGCATCAAAAACTTTTCCTTTCATATCTGGAATACCTTTTCTTACACTAACCTTAACCATGTCTGCAATTTTTGCTATTCCCTGCCTTTTCTTCTTACCTTTTCCACATTTAACTGAACATATTCTTACAATCTTTGCTCCGCTATTATCTGCGGCGATAGCATTTGCTCCAAGGTTTAATGCTCCAGTTGTTCTTGCACTTACAGCTTTCATTTTAATTCCCTCCTCAATTTAAGGAATGAGAATGAATTAGAAATTTCCAAATTCAAAGGTAAGTTTCTTTTCATTTTAATTCCTCCTTATCTTTAATTTTTTCAATTACAACAAAATGTATAATTTTACTTAAAGGTCTACACTCTTGTATTTTTATCAAATCTCCAATATTAATTGTACTCTCAAGACATTTCGGTAATCTAGCATGCACTCTTGTTTTCTTTCTAGCGTATCTTTCAAATTTTTTAATATAAATCATTCTTTCAAATTCAATTGCAAGCCTTTTATCATGTTTTCTCACAACCACTCCTTCAAAGGTTCTTCCTCTGGCTTTCAAACTTCCGTGGAAAGGACAATCTTTATTGTCACATGAATTTGTGTTCGCACTAGTTTTTTCATTCATTTTCTTGTTTTGTGTTTTTTCTTGTTTTGTCATTTTATTTTTATTCTACAATGGAATTTTCATCGAATCCGAGTTTTATAAGGATTGGTTTTATCTTTTTAAGGTGATCTCCTTGAAGCTCGACTGTATTATCTCTGAATGTTCCTCCGCAGGCAAGTTGATTCTTTAGAGCCGTAGCAATTTTTCTTATGTCTACGCTACTGTCAAATCCGCTCGCAAGGGTTACAATTTTACCGTATCTTTTTTTATCGGTACTTATTTGTATCCTTTGTGAACCTTTGACAATTTGCTCGCACACACAAGCTTGTTTAGGCAACCCGCATTTAGGACATATTTCCATAACTATCTTTTCTTAATTACCTCCTTGCTTGCTTTATTGATTTTTTTTGTATTTTCTTTAATTTCTTTTTTCTCTTCATTATTCTTTCCTTTTTTCTCGTCTTGAGTGTTTATTGTATATATTCTTGCAATCATTTTTCTTATATCTCTTGATTTTGAACTTCCTGTTTTTGCAGCATTTCCTTTGCTCTTTACAAGTTCTAATTTAAGTTCATCGAGTTTCTTTCCTCTTTCAGAGGCACTCATTTTTCTAACATCTGCAGATTTTAATTTTACCATTTTATTTTTTGTTTATTTTCTTTGTTTTTTTAGTTAATTTTAAATCATCAAAAGTTTGTCCATTTTCTTTTAATTTATTTATCATAGCATCATCAATTGTTATTTTATCGAATAATTTTGCGTGAGGTGAAAGTATGCTTACAATAATTCCAACAGTTCCAGGTTTTGTTTCTGCTCTTGCTTGAGCCACATCAACAACTTTAGCACTATCTCCTGTTTTCTTAAGATATCCTTGAGCAAATCTCCAAGCTTTGGCTCTTGCACTTGGTAGCTTTCCATTTAATCTTAATTCAACACCCAATGCTCCTGCATGCATAATTCTCTGAAGCGCTTTATATGCAATAACTTTGAATTTTAATGGTCCGAATTTTTCAATTGAAATAGCAATTTCATCAGCCATTATTTGTGCATCAAACTCAGGTTCATGTATTTCATCAATTTCAATTCTAGGATTTTCAAGTTTGAATTTTGTCTTCAATATATGAGTAAGCTCTTCTATTTTTTCACCACCTCTACCAATAACCAATCCAGGTTTATGTGTGCTAACAATTATTTTTTCACCAATAGGAGTATATTCAATTTTAACTCTACTAACTTTACCTTTGCCGATGGTTTTCTTTATATATTCCTTAACAGCAAACTCATCTTTCTTGAATTTAACGATTTTTCTTTCTTCCATAGTGCTTAGTGTTTAAGATATTTTTTTAACTCCTTCAATTTATTTTTCTCTACTGATTTTAAGTATACATTTGTGCTTTTTCTTTTCCATCTTCCGAACCTTGCGAATGGTTTGGATGCAATATTTGCAACAGCCTCAAGTATAACTGGCTCTTCAATTCCATTTACTCCAGAATTAGCATTTAAGCTATCCAGCAATTTTATGAAATGATTTACCGCATTTTGAGGATATCTTCCAGCCATGATATCATTACCTTTTCTATGAGGATATTCTCCTCTCATTGGAAGTGCTCTTTTGAATTGGGTTATTTCTTTAAGTTCCTTTAAAGCTCTTTCAATCGGTTTGTATCTTATGAAGTTACATATATCTCTAGAAACTTTTGAAGACACCGAAATATTATATGAGTTAAGTATAGCAAAATCTTTCTTTACTTTTTGTACAGTTTTCTTTTCTTTTTTTATTTCTTCCTTTTCTACTTTTTTATCTTCTTTTTTTGGAGCTTTTGCTAAATGTGCATCGTGCTTTACATCTTGCTGTTTAGCAAGTTTATTTTCATTTGATGATGGTGCGTAACTTTTTTCTGTCATTTTTTATTTATTTTTTAGCTTTATTTTTTGAACCTTTAGTTGCTCCAAGCCCTGCTTTTCCATGACTTACTTTATTTCTTCCAGGAGAAAACTCTCCTAATTTGTGTCCAAGCATTTCTGGGAGTATATCTATAGGATTGAATGTTTTTCCATTGTAAACTTGTATATTTAGTCCAACCATTTCAGGAACAATTATCAAATCTCTGCTATGAGTTCTTATTTTTTTATTTTTTGAAACTTTTTTCTTACATCTAGTTAAGAATTTTTCAATATCCTGGAAATTTCTAAGTAAGTATCTTCTCTGCCTGGCTGTAATAAGTCTTGCAAACTCTCTTACATTTAACTTTTTCAAATCGTCCAAGCTACTTCCTCTGAAAACAAATTGCTTCTTTGAATATTCTTCTTGTTGTACCATGTTATTTCCTTTTACCAGTTCTTCTCGGCCTTATTAATCCTACTCTTGCTCCAGGAGGCGCATTCCTCTTAGCAATCTTACTCTTTGGATTCTTTCCACGACCACTTCCGAATGGATGATCTATCGCATTCATCTTTATCGCAGATGTTCTAGGCCATAATTTATTTCTGAGTGTCATGATATAATGCATTTTTCCAGCCTTAACAACAGGCTTATCTTTTCTTCCTGTACCTGCAATAACACCAATAATTGCTCTGCAGTCTGGATTAAATTCTTTTTCTTTTTTTGAAGGAAGCATCACAAATGTTTTTCCATTAAAAATTCTACTTACAACCGCTTCGGTTCCTCCAGCTTTGACAAACTTCCCACCATCTCCTGGATTTGATTCAATACAATATATTTTTGTTTTAACTGGAATATCTTTTATTTTAACAAAATTTCCATCAATTATTTCTTTTGAATCAAAATTTATTTTTTGCCCTTCATACATATTCTTGAATGCGGGTATAAAAAATACTCCTTGAGGAGATTTAACTCTTGCAAGAGGAGCACTATGTCCTGTAGAATTTACTAATTTTTGTACAATTCCCTCTCCACTTAACCTACTAGGATATACTAATCTGTAAACATAAGCTTTAGGTCTACATCTATAAGTTATTGTGCCTCTTCCTCTACGCTGTTGAATAATTCTCTTTGCCATTTTACATTAATCCTAATTTAGTTGCAACGTCCATTACAGGATGTTTTTTATTTAATTTAGCATAA
>Ga0172379_10003230_pt1 | contig 26447 bp, 28 predicted proteins | sample GrowelOW334metaG_FD_119756 | JGI IMG/M metagenome (GOLD analysis project Ga0172379, IMG submission 119756) | Groundwater microbial communities from an aquifer near a municipal landfill in Southern Ontario, Canada - Groundwater well OW334 metaG | ecosystem: Environmental > Aquatic > Deep...
AAAATGGAGAAATACCATCAGTGATAAACCGACAAAAGAAGTATGTTTCATAATTATCGTTTTAATTTTTTATTAGTTTTAACCCCAAATAATTTATAGACTAAGCAAAATCCAGTTAATCCAGTAAAGATCGCTAATATCCCAATTACCAAAGCTACTATTTGTAGTGTTCCAGTAAATACAAATAAAGCCAGCCATAAGACCACCACTCCTACTACCAATCTTATTTTTTTATCCGTTTTACTTTCATTTTGTTGAAACATATTTTTATTTAATTAATAATTTTTATCATCTACTTTTAATGATTCCATAAAATTATTAAATTTTCTTCAACATTTTTAAAAACAGTTCTGCTCAACGAGCCAATCAAACCTCACCCATATCTTTAAGGATTTTTTTATAGAAATATTTTTTATAAAGAATTTAGATTATACTTTGTATATGAACAAACAATTTTTCAAAGATGCTCTAGATTGGGGATTTTTACTGTGGTTATCTGGTTATGTTCTCGGCATTATTCTTTTTATGATTATTCCCAAACCATATCTCGGTTGGATTATTATGCCAATTGGTAGTGCGTTTACACTTTGGGTTTTATTTAAAAAAATAAAAAATAATTCTCTTAAATATTATTTTTTATTAGCTTTTAATTGGGCATTAATCGCTATCATTTGTGATTATTTTTTTCTGGTAAAACTTTTTAAATCCACCGACTATTATTCATTTCATATTTATCTCTATTATTTCCTAACTTTTGTCTTTCCGTTATCTGTTGGTTTGTACAAGAACATTGGTAAAAAAAGATAATTGTATTATCATAAAGAAATGAAAACAGAAAATAAAAAAACAGAATGTTGTTGTGAAGAAAAAATCGTTGTTAAAAAAAATAAGTGCCATTGTACTAGTGGTGGTTCTAACGCAATTTATGGGTTGGGAGTTATTGGTGCTCTCTTTTATTTTCTAAATACTGCTACCAGTTTTAGTTTAGTTTTAATTGGAATTGGAAAATCAATTTTTTGGCCAGCTATTTTGATGTTCAAACTACTGACTTATCTTCAGATGTAATTTTTTAACATTAAATTCTTGCCAAATAATTTTAAAAGTCGTATCATATGAACATGCATTCATATGATAATAAGGAATTATCTACCTTACTTAAATTAATTTCTGAGAACAGCCGTCTTCAAATTTTATATCTTCTCCAAAAAGGGGAGTATTGTGTTTGTAAATTAATAAAAGAAACCAAATTATCTCAAAGTCTTATTTCTCATCATCTAAAAGATCTAAAAAATGTAGATTTAGTTTCCAAAAGAATTGATGGTAAATGGTCTCATTATTCTCTTACTCCAAAAGGTCAAGAAATTACTAATTTAATTTTTAAAATAAAAATATGAAAATCCAAGTTTTAGGTTCAGGTTGTCCAACCTGTAAAAATCTTTACGAATTAACTAAAACTGCTGTTTCAGAGTTGGGGATTGATGCTGAAGTTGAATATTCAACCGATATTTCCAAAATTATTGAGCTTGGTGTCATGCAATCACCAGTTCTCACTATTAATAATAAGGTTACTATGCTTGGATCTGGTAGTTTAGAAAAAATTAAAGAAATTATTAAAAAAGCCTAACTATGGACATTTTTTACCCAATCCAACTTTTAGCCAATTATATCTCCCAAAATCCAGCCATTAATTTCTTTATTTACGACACCATTAAGATTGGCCTTCTTTTAGTTTTTATTAATTATTTAATGGCCATTACTCGCTATTATTTTTCTATTAATAAAACTAGAGATTTATTAATCAAAAGACGTTGGTTTGGTCTTGATTATTTATTTGCCGCACTTTTAGGAGTGGTTACTCCTTTTTGCTCTTGTTCTTCAATTCCTTTATTTATTGGTTTTTTAAGTGCCGGAATTCCACTTGGAGTAACCTTTGCCTTTTTAATTGCCTCACCATTAGTCAACGAATCATCTTTAATTTTATTCCCCGCTCTCTTTGGTTGGCAAACAACCATTATTTATAATGTTGCTGGAATTATTTTAGCCGTAGTTGGTGGCATGATTATTCAAAAATTACATTTAGAAAAATATATTAATCACCAATTATTGAAATATAAATGTCGTTGTGACATTGAAGCTGAAAATGGTGGTCAAAAAATAAAATTAAAAAAACTTCTCGGTTATTGGTGGGCTGATGGTTTCAAAATTACCAAAAGTATTTTCCCTTATGTTCTTTTAGGTGTTGGTCTTGGAGCTATTATCCATGGTTTTGTTCCAGCCAATTTTTTTGAAAAATATTTATCAATAAAAAGTTGGTGGACAGTTCCACTTGCTACTCTTATTGGTGTTCCTCTTTATGCCAATTCAGTTACAGTTATCCCAATTATTGAAGCCCTTATTAACAAAGGTGTACCAATGGGAACCGCTCTTGCTTTTATGACTGCTACCGTTGCACTATCTTTACCCGAGGCTCTAATACTCAAAAAAGCCATGAAGTGGCAATTATTAGCCATATTTTTTGGTGTTACCACCATTGGTATTATGTTAATTGGTTATCTTTTTAATTTTATTCAATATAATCCAAAAGAAAAAATAGCCTCAGTTAATCAACAGCCCATTCCTGCTAAAACAGTAAATACCTCTCTGCCTTCTGGTTCTGAAAAAATTGAAGTTTTTGTTTTTCATACCACCAATCGTTGTCTTTCTTGTATTAATATTGGCAAATATACTAAGACAGTTATTGAAGAAAAATTCCCTCAAGATTTCAAATCTGGAAAAATTACTTTTAGGGAAGTAAATATTGACTTGCTAGAAAATTTTAAAATGGCTCAAGAATATAAAGTTAGTGGCTCAGCTCTTTTTATTAATGCCATTAAAGATGGCAAAGACAATCACGAAGAGGATACAACTGTTTGGCGTTTGGTTACCAATGAGGCTCAAATGAAGTCTTATTTTGAAGCCAAATTAAGAAAATTACTTTAATCTATGGAATGGCTAAATTATTTAATCGATACCTACAATATTCCACTTCTGTCTGCTTTTCTGATTGGAATAATGGCTTCCATTAGCCCTTGCCCCTTAGCAACCAACATCACCGCCATCGCTTTTATTTCCAAAGATATTAAAAGTTCACGTCAAACTTTATTAAATGGTCTTTTTTACACCTTAGGTCGAGGAATTAGCTATACATTACTTGCCACTCTCATTTATTGTGGTCTTTCATCCTTTTCCATTTCCTCAATTTTTCAGGGTTGGGGAGATAAAGCTCTTGGTCCAGTTCTAATTTTAATTGGCTTAATTATGGCTGATATTATTAAAATTAATTTTAAAAATAGCAATCCAAAAATTGAGCAATTAAAACTTTGGTTATCTAAAAAAGGTTATATTGGTTCACTTCTTTTAGGCATGCTTTTCGCTTTGGCTTTCTGTCCTTACAGTGGAGTCTTATTCTTTGGAGTTTTAATTCCCATGGTTTTAAAATCTAACGAAAGTCTTTTATTATCACCATTATTTGCACTTGGGACAGGATTACCAGTCATAGTTTTTTCTTTTATCATTGCTTTCAGCGCCAATAAAATTGGTTCAACTTTTTCTAAGGTTTCTCAAGTAGAAAAAATAATCCGAAAAATCACCGCCACGATTTTTATTATTATCGGGATCTATTATTTGAAGAATTTATTGCTTTAATCTTTTTGTTCTTTCTTGATAGTTTTCCAGTGGTAGAGATAAACAGGGATACCAATTAGGATCATTGATAACGAATTTGAAAATTGTCGCTTACGTTGGTTTGATTGTTCTTGTTGATTTCTTTTTTCCATCTCTTCTGGAGAAATTGTTTGTTTTTCTTGGATTACTGGATCACTATAGTAAGTATATTCAGAAACTTTAAAAACATAATTTTTCATTCCCAAATCAACCAGCTGAACACTTCCGATTATAGTAATTAAAAGACCTACAAAGGAAAATAAGTATAGATATAAAAGACGGATATTAAATTTCATTATTATAAAAAGTATAACATTTAAATAATTTCCCAAATTTACTTAAAATGATAAGTGGGCTGACATACAGTTTTTATTATTTTTTAATAAATATTTTTTTATTATAGATTATAATAATTCCATGATTTATCATGGACTTTCAAAAAATGAAGCTGTTGAACTTCAAAAAAAATATGGGAAAAATATTTTACCAATCAAAGACAATTTTTCTCGACCACTAATATTTTTTTCTCAATTTAAAAGCCCGTTAGTTTATATCCTCATTATTGTTGCCATAATCTCCCTATTATTTGGTGAATTTTTTGATGCCTCATTAGTTGCCGTTGTCATTTTTATTAATTCCCTCATGGGTTATTATCAAGAGTTAAGTAGTCAAAAAACCCTTATCTCACTGAGAAATATTTTACAACCCACAGCCTTAGTTATTCGTAACGGTTCTAGGCATGAGATTAATATTCAAGAATTAGTACCAGGAGATATTATTGCTTTAAATGCTGGTGACAAAATTCCTGGAGACGGCATTCTATTAGACGGAATTAGTTTATTGGTTGATGAATCAATCTTAACCGGCGAAAGTAAAGCTATTGAAATTTCATCGGATGATAAAAATCATCCTGGTTTATTACGCATGGGAACCACTGTTCTTTCTGGTAAAGGAATTATGAAGATAGAAAAAATTGGAGTTGAAACAGAAATGGGTAAAATTGGAAAATCACTTTCTGAAATCATAGATGAAAAAACTCCTCTCCAGAAAAAACTTGAAGTTTTTTCTAATCAATTAGCCAAAATTATTATAGTAGTTTGTTCCATAATATTTTTGGCTGAAATATATCATCATTTAAATTTATGGGAAGCTTTACGTTTGGCGTTAATTTTATCCGTTGCTGCTATTCCAGAAGGTCTACCAATTGCCGTAACAGTAATATTAGCCATTGGTATGAAAAAGATTTTAAAAAAACAAGGTCTGGTCAAAAAACTTCTTTCCATTGAAACGTTAGGATCAACATCAGTCATTTGCACTGATAAAACTGGTACCCTCACCGAAGGAAAAATGAAAGTTGTTAAAACTAATTTTGAAGATGAAATCAAAGCCCAATTATCAATGATTTTAGCCAACGAGCAAAGAGACAGTTTAGAAATTGCTTTATGGGATTTTGTTCAAAAAAAAGGTCAGTTAAATCCGAACAAAATTTTAGAATCCACCCCTAAAATATACGAAGAACCTTTTGATAGTATCAAAAAATATTCATTAACTATAACCAAATCAGGAGGCAAGGAAACTGCTTACATTATTGGAGCGGCTGAAATTGTTTTGTCTTTTTGCGATCTTTCAAAAAATGAAAAACAAAAAATTTTAAAAGAAATTGAAACTTCAGCTAATTTAGGATTAAAGGTTTTAGGTATGGCTTATAAAGAAATTGGTAATCTCAAAAAAACTGAAAAATTTATTTGGCTAGGTTTGTGTGGTATCGAAGATCCTTTACGATCTGGAGTCAAAGAAACTATAAAAAAAGCCTTATCGGCCGGAATAAATATCAAAATTGTTACTGGTGATTATCGTAAAACAGCCGAGGAAATCGCCAGACAACTCGGTTTTGATGTTAATTCCAAAAATTCGATTGAGGGGGTTGAAATCGAATCAATGTCAGACGCAAATCTTTCAGAAAAAATAAACCAAATAATTGTTTTTTCTCGTATTACCCCTCAACAAAAATTACGTATTGTCGAAATTTTACAAAGGAAAGGTGAGATTGTTGCTATGACCGGAGACGGAGTTAATGATGCTCCTGCTTTAAAAAAAGCCAATATTGGAGTCGTCATTGGGACAGGTACTGAAGTTGCTAAGGAAGCGGGTGATCTAATTTTATTAGATGGCAATTTTGATACCATTGTGTCAGCGGTAGAAGAAGGTAGGAGAATTTTTTCTAATATTAAAAAAGTTGTTGTCTATGTTCTTTCCAATTCTTTTGTTGAAATATTTTTAATTTTTGGTACCACCCTATTAAATATTCCAATCCCTTTAACCATAGTTCAAATTCTATGGATTCATTTAATTTGCGATGGACCTCCCGACATTGCTCTTGGTTTTGAACCAAAAGAAACTGACTTGATGAAACAAAAACCAAAAACAATCAGAAACGAAAAAATTTTATCTCCAAAAATGAAATTATTAATTTTTGGAATTAGTTTTTTAATCGGTGGCCTATCTCTTTTTATTTTTAATTATTTTGCCATTTCATCAGGAAATTTAATCTTAGGACGAACCTTAGTTTTTGCTATTGCCGCTACTGTTAGTCTCATTTATATTTTTTCTTTTAAAAATCTTAAAAAACCAATTATTAAAACCGAAAATTTTTTTGAAAATAAGGTTTTATTCTTTTCAGTTTTATACGGTTTTATTCTAATTTTTGCTGCCATTTATGTGCCATTTTTAAACCAAATATTAGGCACTGTACCTCTTAATTTATTTCATTGGCTTATTGTTTTCAGTGTTGGCATTTTTGCCACTTTAATTGTTGAAATAAGTAAAATCTTTTAAAAAAGTTCTCTAGCTTTATTTTGTTTCTTTTTATCACTATAATTTCAGTTAGATGCATCTAATCACTATTTTAGTGTTATTGCCTGTAATCCTAAATTTATCACTTTATTTATCCTGGTCTGTTTTTGGTTTAAATATTTTTTCTTCCCTAATAGCTATAATTATTACTTTATTTATTATCATTTTTTATTCCCAAAAAAAATTTTCTCAATTAAAAAAGAACCTAATCAAAAAAATATATATTCTACCTTTACTATTAATAATTGGAAATATTATTCTAATCGCCGCTGTTTTATCTCCTTATTTCCAATTAATTAAAATTGATAATTTTATTTCACTTGCCACTAGCAGTGTCACTGACCTTTACAAACATTCTTATGTGGTTACTTCATTACAAACTTTTGGTTTGCCACTACATCATCCATATTTCCCTCCAGCTTCTTTTTCTTATTATTATGGTTATTATCTAACTCCAGCTCTTTTTTCTTATTTTTTACCTCAATTTCAAAATTATTTTTTATTCTTTTACATTATTTTCACTGATTTTATTTCTCTTCTCATTCTTTTTTTTATTATCACCAAATTCATTAAAAATAATTTTTTAAGATTTATTTCTTTATGTTTAGTAATTTTTGGCATGGGTCTCGACATTTTCCCTATGTTCCTCGATGGCCGATTAAATCATCCTGATCTTATCGAAATGTGGTCTATTAGCAATCATTTAGGACTAAGAATCGACAACACTTTCGTTTCTCTTTTATGGACACCTCAACATTTTTTTGCCGCCGCTGTTTCTTCTTTTTTTATTTATAAAATTATTACCAGCAAAACTTCTTCCTGGATTTTAATTTCTCTTTTTTCTTTTGTTTTTTTATCTAGCGCTTTTGTTGCTCTTTCCTTAGCTTTTATTACTTTTCTAATATTTATTATTTTTCCCCAAAAACGTAAATCTATTTTTATAGTTGGTCTTTTTTCTATTGTTTTACTTTTACCCTATTTTTTTAGTGTCGCTCAAAAGGGCGGGGGGATATTTCAGTTTTACCATTTTTATCCCTATTCATTTGTTGCCCAAAACCAAGTCCTTAATTATTTTCTAACCTTGCTTTCTGATTATGGCTTCCTCTTTCTTATTTTACCTTTTTTAATTCCTGTTTTTATTAAAAAAATAAAACCAACCCGCACATTAGCTTTACTTTTAGCTATTTATTTACCTGTAGTTATTACTTGTTTTATTTGCAGTACCGGCTATAACGATTTTGCTCTTCGTAGCACCATTTTACCTCAACTATTAGTAATAATATTTTTTATTAAAGCCGTCGAAATAATTTCCAACAAATTTATTAAATATTTTTTAATTGCCATTATTCTTTTAAATTTGATTATTTCCTCTTCTGGTTTTCTTTTTGAATATGCCAGTCGTTGGAAAAGTCGTCAAATTCTCGACCCTTATGCATCAGAGTTAATTCTCAAACTTCGTTCCATCAAAGACCCTGTAATTTTTGCCGCTATTGGCCAAAATGAATGGATTTTTCAAATTCCTCCTTTAGCTTTTAAACCAATTTATACTTCCGACCTTTATGATTCTGGTGGCTATCTTCAAGATAACCCATCTAACACTTTTGGCGAACATGAAACCAAAGAAAAAGAAATTTACACCAAACCCAACATTGGTTCTAATTTCAAAGAAATTATTTACGAACGAAATTCTTACCTTTTAGATTTAAATAAATTTACTCGGGCTTATCAATTTGACTGGTTAATATTAGATCATCGCATTGGAGTTAAAAAAGGTCTCAATTTTTGGGTTCCTCTTTTTGAAAAAATTAATGTCCAAAGTTGGTCATTAACTCCTACTTTTATCGCTTTTAATCGTCAAAGTCTTATTAGTCAATTGGCTAACAAAAGTATTTTTATTAATCAAAGCAAACAACAAACTTTTAAAATAATTGATAATAAAGTCACCCTACCATCTGGGTTTTGGTATCTTTCTCTTTGTAATCAAAAAAAATCAGAATCAATTTTACATTTTGAGCCAGAAGATGCCTATCCTGTTTTTAGCTCACCAGTTAAAAGTGGTTTTTGTATCGGTAATTTTTTTTATTTAGAAAATAAATCATTATTAAAACTGCTCAATAATTCTAACCAAGAGATTTATATTTTTCCAGTTGAAGTGTTCACACAACAACTCCAATAAAATTTAATTAATATTTGTTTGATACAATCGCGAAATATGAAAAAAAAGATTAATAAATTTATATATTGGACACCAAGAATTTTAGGAATAATCTTTATTCTTTTTTTAATGATGTTTTCATTAGATATTTTCGAGCCGGGACTAACTGTTTGGCAGATAACCATTGGTTTGTTTATGCACAACATCCCCGCATTAATTTTATTAATTTTTTTAATAATTTCATGGAAACATGAAATAGTTGGAGGGATTGTTTTTATTTTAGCCGGATTATTTTACATTTTTTTATTAGCTACTAGTTCTCATTTTGAATGGTATATGTTGATTTGGTCACTAACAATTTCTGGTCCTGCGTTTTTAATTGGAACTTTATTTTTCTGTAATTGGTTTAAAAAGAAGAATTCCAAATAATCTTCATCTTTTTCTTTTATTAAAAATCATAAATATAATAATCAATCGTGATATTCTAAATTAATGTTTACTTTAATTTTAAGTAAAATATTTTGGGGAGCGGTAACCATATTGACTATTCCTACCACTCTAATATTAGTTTCTTGGAATGCGGTGCCAGGCGATTCTACTTATAAAATTAAGACAGGGTTGGAACAGGTAATTCTTGGTGCCGCTCCTTCTTCTAATTTAAAAAGCACACTGCAAATAAAATATACGGAAAAGCGTTTTAATGAAGTTCAAAAAGTATTATCAACTAGCCATGCCAGTGAGAGCTTAGATAATTTTAATAATCAATTAATAGCTTCCGAAAACAGTGTCAATGAAATTAAAAATGTTGAAGAGAAAAAAATCCAAACTCAAAATTTGATTAAAACTCTAGAAGATGTTTCACAAAAAATTGAACAGGAAAGCCAATCACATCCAACTCCAGCCATAACTATCACTCTTACTCCAACAAAAATACCTTTCACTCCAATTCCTACTACTCACAATAAAATTGAAATTAATATTCCAACTAGAGCTATTACTATTGTTCCAACCAAATCACCCCCCACAACCACTCCTACTGACACATCAAACAAGAATCCTGACCCTAACATTCCAGATAAATTAGAAAAAACCAAAGAGAAAATAGATGAAACAATAAAAGAACTTAAAAAATCCCAAGAACAGGAACAAAATAATAGCCAAAAACAAAATAATAATATTGATTTAAAAACTAATAATTCTAATCAAGATAATCAAAAAAAAGATAACAAAAAATAAAAAAGAATCAATAATCGCTTTTAAAATTATTTACCAGTCAATTTGTTGAATATTTCTTTCACACTTCCGTTTCCCGATTCTTTAAGTCGATATCCATTAGTGCCTGTAAACAAAACTCCTTTTTCTATGTCTCCAATATGCGCGTTATGGAGAGCCCTAATTATACAATAACCAATTCCATTTTCACTATATTCACATCCACGAAGACATTTGACACAAGTTCCTAAATTAAACCTCTCCCCAGAATTAACTTTTATTATAAAATCATTTTCAATAGCCCGTCCCGGCATTCCAACAGGGCTTTTAATAATTACAATATTATTTTTCAATAAATGTCTGGCTTTAAATTCTTCAGAAGCATTACATTCTTTAGTAACCAAAAAACGCGTTGCCATTTGAACTCCACTTGCACCTATGTCCAACATGTGATCAATATCAGTTCTATCCCATATTCCGCCTGCAGCAATCACTGGGATATCATATTTTTTTGCTTTTAAAAATTCAACCAACTGGGGCACCACCACCTCCAAACTAAATTCCCTTGTCCCAATATCTTCAACATGTGCCCCTAAATGACCACCAGCCGTGTTCGGTGTTTCCACCACAAAAGCAGCTGGTAAAGAATAATTACCCCATTTTCTTAATATAATATCTGTCGCCCTAAGACTCGAAACAATAGGTATTAAGGCAGGCGTTTCCTGTCCAGATCTTTTATATTTATCTACATATTTTGGCAAACTTGTTGGTAATCCTGCTCCTGATACAATAAATTTGGCCCCGCTTTCCACTGCCACTCTTATCGAATTTTCATAATCAGTTGTTGCTACCATTAAATTAACCCCAACATTTCCGTTATTGGTCATTTCCAAAGCATTACAAATCTCACGCTTTAAACATAATTCATTTGCTTCTAAATAATCCTCAGCCCTTTTAATTCTTGGAGATATACCTAAACCAACTCCGCCAATAGTTCCACAACCCCCTTCATTTGCAACCGCAGATGCCATTTCTTTTGTAGTCAAACCTGTCGACATCCCACCCAGAACGATTGGGTAACGAGATTCAATTTTTCCTATTCTCAATGGTGGCAATTCATTGTTCATATATATTAATATTATAACTCTAAATAAAACATAACAAATAAGGCCCAGTCAAGTAATTTCTCATATTACAATTATTAATTTTTATTTGATATTTTTTTGAAAAACTACAACCATTTGACATAATTTATATCTAACATAAAATATCGTTTATTAATAAATATAATTTAAATTATGTCAATTGAAAAAAACTGGACAAAAATAGAAATTGATTCTGTTAAAGAAAATAGAGAAAAATTAGACACTAAAACCCCCATAATTATTGCTGGACTACCTGGTAAAGTTGCCACTCTTGTTGCAGAAGCAATTGAAAAGTCTGAAAATTATCTTTTGTTCGATATCGCTCTTTCATCATCTCAACACGAAGGTAGATGCAACCTCGATAATATTAATTTATTATCAACTTCAAATTCATCATTGATAGAAAACTTATATAATATAAAAAGAGTCCATCCTAGCGTAATAATTGTAGACTATACTAGCCCAAACTCAGTAAATTCCAACGCAGAATTATACACCAAAATTGGCATTCCTTTTGTTATGGGAACAACTGGTGGAGATAGACAAAAATTATTTGAAACTGTAAAAAATAGTGAAATTAGTGCTGTTATCGATACTAATATGGCACCTCATATAGTTATTATGCAATCCATACTGGAGCAAGCTTCCAAAGAATTCCCCGGAGCTTTACCGGGGTGGAAATTATCAGTAATAGAAAGTCACCAAGCTGGTAAAAAAGATGTTAGTGGAACTGCAAGATCATGGTTACCTAAACTTAAAGCCCTCGGAGCCAATTTAATTGGGGAAATTGAAAGTATTCGAGATCCAAAAAAACAAACCGATTTAGGGATTCAAAATACCGATGGACATGGTTATCATTGGTTTACATTAACTAGTCCAGATGAAAAGGCTTCTTTTCAAATCTTTACCTCCGTTGAAGGAAGAGCACCTTATATTACCGGCACTTTAATGGCAATAGACTTCCTTAAAGAAAAAAAATAAAAGCCAACAAAAAGGGCAAGTATATTCAATGACAGACGTTCTTAAATCACAAAAAAACGATAGATAATATTAAAATTTATCATTTATTTCCACATTCCTATCAACAATGAAGATACTGGTAAAATAATTATTTTACCAGAAGCCTTTTCCTTAACGGAAGGTATTGAATCAGTAGTAATAATTTTAGTCACTCCATAATCAAAAAGTTTTTGCCATTTTTTTCCAGAAAAAATACCATGTGTAACCACCACCAAAATATCTTCCACTCCATTTTCGTGAAGTTTTTTTACACAATTAATTAGAGTATGTCCTGTATCTAAAATATCATCAATCACAATAGCCTTTTTCCCCTCTATTTTTCCACTACAAATCACTGAAACTGGACCAGAACCACAATGTCTTTGTTTTGCAAACACCACCAACTCACCAGCAATATTTAATTCTCGTTTTAATGCAGTTGCCCGTTTTAATGCTCCATTATCAGGAGATACTATTAAATCTGCCTCAAAATTTAATTCTCTAATTTTTTTAACAAATAAATTTATCGGCGAAATAGAAGTAATTGGAATTTTAAAAAAATTTAAAGCATCTTCACTATGAAGGTCTATTGTATAAAGCTCTGTCACTCCAGCATTTTCAAAAAATTTAGCCATCAAACTTGCTGCCAGATCTTCTTTTGGATTATTTTGATCATGGCGCATATAAGCCAAATAGGGGACAATTGCTAAAATTTTTTTAACTCCTTCTTTTCTTAAAGTGTGACAAACCAAAAAAAATTCCCACATTTGATCGTGAGGTGGAGCTATTGTTCCAATAAAAACAACTGGCAAGTTTTTAACCTTTGAATGAATTAAAATTTGAAATTCTTGATTAGTAAAATGAATCAATTCATAACTACCTTGTTCAAAATTTGAAAATTTTAAAAATTCCTGGCCTAAATCTTTGAAATTAGGCATACAAAAAATAAGCGGCCTATTTTTACTCATTATTTCAATCACTTCTTTGTCTTCTATCTGCGGAAAATCTTCATAATAAGCCCCCACTGCCCCTTCAAAAATTAATGGCGTAGAACAAGCAATAATTTCATCCACTTCTTCTTTTAGTTTATTAACAGTATCTCTGGGTGATATTGGAACTGCTATTACAATTTTTTTTGGTTTTGCCAATTTTACTTCTTTTATTGCCGCCGCCATTGTTAAACCAGTAGATAAACCATCATCAACTAATATAATCGTCTTTCCTTCTAGTCGAATTTGTGGTCGTTTGCCTCCATACTTAATTCGTCGTCTTTTTGTTTCCAAAAGTTGTTTCTCTGCTTCTTTAACAAACCATGCCCGATCTATATTTTCAGTTTCCTTTTTATTTTTTACCAGCATTCCCGACTCGGAAATCGCCGCCACTGCATATTCGGAGTTAGTTGGATGGCCAATTTTTCTAACGATCACAATACCAAAAGGCAACGAAAGTTCTTTGGCAATAATATTAGCCGTGATGGCGCCTCCGCGGGGTATTCCTAAAACTACAGCATCAGTATCTTTAAATTTAATTAAAAGTTTAGCTAATTGTTTGGCCGCCTCAGGTCTATTTTGAAATTTAATCATAATTATATCGCCAATAATCTTTAATCAAACATCTTAAATCTATAAAATATTAATTAAAAAATTATTAAAATTTAAATCTATCATTTAATAAATTTTTTAAAAAATTAAGATACAACTAATCAGTTAAAAAATACCAAAAAATTAACTAATTATTTTTTAATATAAGGAAAAACATTATGTTGCAAAATCATATTTATAACCTCATGGCTCAAATGGTTCAGGAAAACAAGAGTCTTTGGAGAATCAAAAATAAATATTTAGCCGATTCCACCGACTGTCCAGAATGTCAACTATTTTTTACAAAATTAACTGAAAAAAAAGAAGCCACTATTGCTGAACTTTTAATGCTCATCAAATCCGAAATAAATAAATAAATATCTTTAATAATATTTATTTATTTAAAATACCATGAATAAAAACAATTTAGATCTTTTAACCCCGAACAACAGTGTTCTACTATTAGTTGATTATCAACCCTCAATGTTTAAAGGTGTTGGTTCGGGTGATCGAACCCTCATTAAAAATTGTGCCATGGCCACCGCCAAAGCCGCCAGTATTTTAAATGTGCCAACAGTCTTGACTTCAATTAATCCCGAAGGAAATGGTGAATTCATTAAAGAAATTACCGATCTTTTCCCTAAAATCAAAGTCATTGCCCGTAAAATGCCTAGTTTTGATGCCCTAGAAGAAGAAGCAGTTTTAGCTGCAATCAAAGCGACCAGACACAATAAATTAATTGTCTCCGGTTTATGGACTAGTATGTGTTTTGCCTTCACCACCCTCCATGGTTTACGCGAAGGAATGGATGTTTATGGTTTAATGGATGCCGCAGGGGATTCAACTCACGATGCTCATAAATTTGGTATTAAACGTATGTTGCAAGCCGGTGTTATCCCCACTACTTGGGAAACAATTACATCAGAATGGATGCATGACTGGACCAACCCAAAAGTGCCAGAATTAATGAAAGAAGTTTATGGTAAATATGATGTAATGCTGGGAATGTAACCACAATCAAAAAAAATGGCGAAAATAAAAAAAATTTTAATAATCGCCATTGTTATCTGTTTCACCGTTTTGTCACTAGCTGGAATTTTAAAATTCCATGAATTATTAAAACCCTTTAATATTCCATATAACAATTTACCAATGTCGCAAATTTCAGTTTTACATGATTGGGCAGGATTAACTCTTATTTTTTTAATTTTAATCCACCTAATTGTTCAAAGGTCTTGGTTTACTGGTCAATTTAAAAAAAATAAAAAAGGCTCTACAAAAATTTTATTTTTAATACTAATAGGAATTGGAACTTTTTTGTTAGCAAGTTTTTTGATTAATAAATATTTATTCCAACAACCGGAAAGTATAAAAAAATTAGAAAGTATAGAAATCAAAGATTATCAGGGCGAAAATTTATCGTCCATATCTGATTTTAGAGAAAATTCCATTAAAGGTCCGCAAAATATCGACATTAAAAATTATGTTTTAAATATTGATGGATTGGTCGATAAAAAATTATCTCTAACTTATGATCAAGTTTTAAACCACAACCAATATACTAAAATAGTCACTCTTAATTGTGTTGAAGGCTGGTCAGCTAAAATTTTATGGCAAGGAGTTTTAATAAAAGATCTATTAACTGAAGCGGGGATAAAGCCGGGAAGTAATACTGTTATTTTTTATGCCGTTGATGGTTATTCTTCTTCTCTTTCTCTAGATTATGTCACTAATAATAATATTACTTTAGCCTACAAAATAAATGGAGTTGTTATTCCTCCAGAAAGAGGATTCCCATTTCAAGTGGTAGCTGAAGATAAATGGGGCTACAAATGGGTTAAATGGGTAACCAAAATAGAAGTTTCTAATGACCCAAATTATAAGGGGTATTGGGAAAATGCTGGTTATAACCAAAATGGAGATTTAAAGGGTTCAAAATATGAAAATTAATAATTTAAAAAAGGAAAAATATGAAAAATTCTAACTCAAAAAAACAAGCTAGAAAAAAAGGTAAGCTTAATCCATTAGTCGCCGCCGGAGCTATTATCGGAACTGGTGTTGCAGTTGCTGGGGCAGTCGCCATGTCTGATAAAAAAAATCAAAAGAAAGTAAAAGAGATGACAGATAATATTAAAAACCAAATGGAAAGTAAAAGAGATGAAGTTGAGAAAAAGGTTAAAAAAATAGGAACAATTATTAAAGATGCCGCAGATGAGGTTAAAAAAATATAAATAATTCTAATATAATTTGCCTCATTGACAACTATTGTAATTAATATTACTATTAATTAACCTTACGGTGAAAGTTGTAAGGCTAGAGTTCAGAAATGTTACTCGCAAAAGCCCTCCTCGTAAAAAAGGAGGGCTTTTGTTGTATTATTAACCAGTATGGATGAAATTATTTCTTGCCCAAATTGCCACCAGTCTCCTCCGCCTTCAACTTCTTTATCAAGTCAAATAATTCTTTATTTAAAAACTCTAATTCTTCCTCCATTTGGTTTTTTTTGGGGTTATCAATACCTCCGTCAGCCAGATACTAGATCAAAATTAATTGGTATTTTGGTCGTAGTAATCACTATTATCGAAATTATTTTACTAATTCAATCTACTATTAATATGATTAATATCGCCAATCTGCAAATGAGTCAGCAATTAAATGTTTACAATTCCAGCCTGTTTTAGTGAAAGAACCACTATTTCAATTTCAAGATAAAAAATTCAAGTAAATAATACTCTATACTAATATTAGTTTATGATCGAAATAGAAAGAACGTTTTTGGTTAAAAAAATACCTACCAATTTATCTTCATATAAATCTTGTCAAATTAAACAAGGTTACATTTCTTCATCACCATCGCCTTTGAGAATAAGGCAAAAAGGCGATAGATTTGAATTAACTAAAAAAATACCATTAAAAACCGGGGATTTTAGTTCAGCTGAAGAAATAAATATTTTATTAACAGAATATGAGTTTAATAAATTATGGTCATTAGTAGAAAGATTTTTAGAAAAAATCAGATATTATATTCCTCTTGGTAATAATTTAGTAGCAGAATTAGATATTTTTAAAGGAGAGTTAAAAGGACTAGTTTTTGTCGAAGTAGAATTTATTTCCCAAAAACAAATGAAATCGTTTAAACCACTAAAATGGTTTGGTACAGATATCACTCAAGAAGACTTTTCTGCCAACAGTTTTTTGGCTGGAAAAAAAATTTCTGAAATCAAACATTCTTTTAATTTGATACAATAAATCAGTTCTTTTAAAATGGCGTTATAAACAAGAGCGTGTGGTCCGCCCACTGACGGAATACGAGGAAAAGGGTCAATCGATTTATCTGCGGAAACCCTTAGGTTGTGATTGTCAGCCTTAATATTTTCTTTAAACCTTTGAAGTAATTCAAAAATTAAAGGGAAAATAGAACAATTGCCATTTCCACAAAAGAATACATTTGCCGGATTTTTAGGTATTTTTATTTGTTTAAAAATCTTGCATATATAAAAACATGTGTGGAATATTTGGCTATAAAGGCAGCTCTGACGCCGCCAATATTGTTTTATCTGGTTTAAAAAAACTTGATTATAGAGGTTACGATTCTTGGGGTATTGCTCTTAATTTTGGTCATAAAATTTTTCTAAAAAAAGACGTTGGTAAAATCAGTGATATTAAAAAAATTGATTTACCTTTTGGAAATATTTCTGTTGGTCACACTCGCTGGGCAACCACCGGTTCAGTTTCTCAAATTAATGCCCATCCTCATTTTTCCACCGACAAATCTTTTGCTCTAGTCCAAAACGGCATTGTTGAAAATTTTGAGGAATTGAAATCCGATTTAAAAAAGAGAGGCTACCAATTTAAATCCGAAACCGACACTGAAGTTATTGTTCGTTTGATCGAAAGTCAAAAAAATAAAAATTTAATTAATGCCATCAGATCGGCTTTTTTACAGTTAAAAGGCCGCAATACTATTGCCGTTCTCGATTCCAAAAATAATCAAATTATTGCCCTCAGAAACGGCTCGCCTTTAATTATTGGCACCAATCAAAATGATTTTTATTTATCTTCCGACACTTTATCTCTCTCTGGTTTTGCCACTAAATACATCGATTTAGATAATTTTGACATGGTTGTTATCAATAATAAAATTAATTTTTTTAATTCAAGAACCGGTCATAAAATTAATAAAAAATTAAAGGATTTAGAAATTTCTAATTTTTCTTCCGAGTTGGGTAGCTACGATCATTACATGATTAAAGAAATTATGGAAAGCCCAAAAGTTATTCAAAATATTGTTAATTCCGATCCAAAAAATGTTTTTAGATTAGCCCAAGCCATTAAAAAATCCAAAACTGTTTATTTAATTGGTTCCGGCACTGCCGGTAATGCTGCCGCTCAAACTGCTTATTATCTTAAAAAGTATGCCCAAGTTTCGGCAATTAGTCTTGTTGGTTCTGATGCAAAAGATTATTACCAATTATTTTCTTCAAAAGACTTAATCATTGCTCCATCTCAAAGCGGGGAGACCAGTGATGTTTTAGAAGTTTTGGAATTTGCCAAAACTAAAGGAGTAAAAATTGCTTCGTTGGTTAATATGCCCGGTTCTTCCATGTCCCGTCTTTCCAATTTTAAATTTAGTTCCAATTCAGGTCCCGAAATTTGCGTCATGTCGACTAAAGTTTTTGTCGCCCAAATTGTTTGGGGCTATTTAATCGCCAAAACTGTCGCCGGCGATTATTACCAGGCCATCAAAGAGCTCCAAAAATTATCCGAATCAGTCCAAAAATATTTAACCGATCCCAAAAATATTAATCAAATTAAAAAAACAGCCGACCTTCTTTTAAATACTCACGACATTTTTTTATTAGGCAAAGGTCAAAATTTTCAAATAGCCAAAGAGGGAATGATTAAATTAATTGAAGGCACTTATAAACATGCCCACGCTATTCCCGCTGGCGATTTAAAACATTATGCAATCACCTTAATTGAAAAAAATGTTTTTGTTTTAGTTTTGCTTTCACCAGATGATTTATCAGATTTAAACAGCGCCATTAACGAAATTCGTAGTCGGGGTGGCACCATCATTGGTCTTTTTAATCAAAAGCAAAATAATTTTGATTATTGTTTACAAACTCCAAAATTAGCCGAAACTGGCGCTATTTTTAATATTATTCCGCTTCAGTTATTAGCCTATTATCTAGCTGTTAAATTGGGGAATAATGTCGACAAGCCCCGTAATATTGCCAAATCGGTCACCGTAAATTAAAGTCGATATTCTTTAATTAACTTATTTTCATTTTCCTGATTTATAAAAGCATGGACATCAATATATTTTTCAATACCAGAGCCATTAATTTTTTTCTTCAAAAGTTCATCAATTTGGAAAATTCCAGCCGAATTATTCATTGTTATATTCAATTGGATCGGTTTTTCTTTTCCTTCTTCAATATCAACTTTTTCAATAGCTGCTGACGAAACTGAATAAATATCTATTTTGTCTGATTCATAAGCAATTCTCGATCTACCTTTACTCATGTCCAAGGCATCAGCAACTCGAACAATTCCAGCTTCCAAAGTTATTGGCTTACCATCACTTCTATGGCTAATAATTGAGTGTAAGACTTCAGAAATGATAATAGTTTTTTCGTAGATTGGTAAAAAATCAATAATTTGATGGAGTAAATTATTAGCTAAAAATAAACTATATGATTCATGATCTTTACGATTCACTGTCATTCCTAGGTCATGTAAAACGCTTGCCAAAATCACAATCAATTCACCATATTGACTCGATAATTTATAGTCTTTCGTAATTGACATCTTCACTCCATTAGCCACTAACATTCGTACAAATTTAACCGATATATTAGCAACTATTTGAAAATGAACATTGCCATGATCCGACATGGATAACCTTTCAACAGCATTTACATTAATTATTTTCCAAAGAGCTTGCAGCTCTTCATTGGAATTAATATTTTCAATCGCTTTTTCCAATAAAACATTATTATTAATTGGAACATTTATTTTAGGGTTAATGTTTTTAATTATTTTTTTCATATCTTTAAAGACATTCATTGTATCATAAATATTAACAGCTCTATCTAATCAATTAATTGGTTTAAATCAGAAGTATCTAAATTATTAATTATTTCATTTAAGTTCCCCATAGCCACCCCAACCACTTTATCAGCTGCTCCATAATAAACTAAAAGTTCGCCATTTTTTACCACCATTCCGCAAGGGAATACTACATTATTTACATCACCGACTTTTTCATAACTAGTCTCTGGTTCCAATATTGGAAAACGAGTTTGACCAATAACTTTATAAGGAGAATCCAAGTCTAACAATAACGCTCCAATACGATAAAAATGATCAATGTTACTTACCCCGTGATACAACAAAAACCATCCTTTATTGGTTTTTAATGGTGGGGTTGAGACTCCAGTTTTATCACCTTTCCAAGGTCTATTACCTATAACCAAACAAAAATCATCACCTAAATGTTCATTATTTTCAAAATCGATACTGTCCATAAAACTCATTATCATCCCTTTTCCGCCAACCCTGTGAAAAAATATATATTTATTACCAATTCTTTCCGGGAACAAACAAGCATCTTTATTATCTTCTCCCTCATCAGAAATTATTATTGCTTTTTTCCAATTCCAATTTTTTTTTAAAAAATCGCTTACCAAAATCGAAGTAAATGCCACTTTTGGGGTGCTTATACTATTATAAGCGGTATAACAAATATAAAGCCGGTCACCGATAAGAGTAATCCTTGGATCCTCACATCCTGAAAAATTATTTTCCCCATTTTTATTTTCAAAATATTCCTTTGGGTAGTAAATTGGTTCATCACTTCTCCATTCAATATTAAAACCATCTGCTGTTTCTACTAATCCAAACGATGAAGTATTATCTTTCGATAATGCCCGATAAATAATAAAAATTCTACCATTTATTTCAACTACCCCTGGATTAAAAGTCGCCTTTGCCTCCCATAATATTTTTAGTCTTGGTTGAATAATTGGATTTTTTTCAAACCTTTTTAATTGGGGGAGAAGCACTTTGTTTTTTTTTAACTCAATTATCAATTCAGCCAAATTTATTGTCGCTAAAGCACAATAATTATCAGCCGCTCCATAATAAATATATATTTGACCATATTCCAAAACAGCTCCAGACGGAAAAATAATATTCGGAGCAATTCCCGATAATTCAAAATCTTCTTGTGGTAACATAAGTGGCTTAATCGTTTGTCCTAAAATTTTTAACGGATTACTAATATCCAGTAAAGCCGCTTCAATTCCAAAAGAAGCCTTGTTAATGGCAAAATAATTTTCTATATGGCAATAAATCAATACCCATCCATCTTCTGTTTCAATTGGCACAGCTCCAACTTCAATCAAATCACTATTAACTCTTTCTAATCTAATCGTATTTTTTTCTAGAACCCAAAACCACTGTCGCCAATAGTTTGAATTCCAAATATCACTTTCTTTTTCAAAAGTTATCAAACCTATCCTTGAAGGCGGTCGGTCTGTATTCACAGCCAAAACTGCCACGAATTTTCCATTAATTTTTCGAGGGAAAAGAGTCATTGCTTTAGCATTAAAATCAGTTACTAAATGTTTTTCCCAAGTTTTAAAATCTTTAGTTTTTGCCACAGCTACCTTAATTCCATTCGCATCAGTTGGGTAATTTCCAATCGCTGTATAAAAAATATAATAAGTATCATCTATTTTAGTAATTCTCGGATCTTCTAATCCAAATTTTTCCCATTCATATTCTGGTACCAATAATTGTCTTCTCTTTTTAAAATTATACTTATCCTCACTTTCGGCAATGCTAATTGTTGAAAGAATAACTTCTTTTCCATCAATCATTTTATTTTTACCAATTGCCCTATAAACCATCAAATATTTTTTTTTATCTTTAATCACGCTTCCATTAAACACAGCTAAATTTTCCCATTCATTTTTTGGATTTGGTTCTAGTATTGGATTGGCGATATAACTTTTTACATTAACCATTTTTATTTAAATTATTTTTACAATTTTAGATTTTTCTAAAACTGGTGTTTCATCACAAGTTAATTTTTTTAAAAAATCTGCCAATTCGGCTGTCGCCACGCAAACATATGAATCAGCCCCGCCGTAATAAACAAATAATGTTTCATTAATAATCACCGCCCCGCACGGAAAAACTATACCAGCTTTAAAACCATTATTTTCATAATCTTCAGTTGGGCTTAAGATAGGTAATTTTGTTCGATATAAAACTTTTGTTGGGTCATCTAAGTCCAACAACATTGCTCCAATTAAATAAGGGTTATAAGCGTCAGGTTTTTCAACATAATCATAAGGAGTGCCATAATAAATCAAAAGCCAACCCTCTTTTGTTTTTATTGGCGGAGCCCCAGTTCCTATTTTTCCGCCATCCCACATATTTGGTCGAGTTTTTATTCTATATTGTCCTTTAAGCCAAGTACTGCCATCAAAAGCCAGACTATCAACGAAATCAATTAAGATATCGGGAAAAATACGATGCATTATTACATATTTGCCATTTATTTTTTCCGGAAAAACAGCCGGTCCTTTATCCACCACTCCTGGTGGTGATATCAACACTGGTTTTTCCCAAAGCCATCGTCGATTTAAGAAATCATTTAGTGCAATTGAAGTTAATGCCACTCTTGGCAGATCTGATCCATTAAAAGCCACATAAGTCATATAAATTTTATTGTCAATCAAAGTAATTCTCGGATCTTCCACTCCGCCGTACCCTCCACCTGAAACATATTTCAAATTTAATTCACTAAATTTTTTATCACCCCGCCACTCAAATGATTCATTTGGCTCATAAATCGGCCGATTATATCTCTTATCAATTACAAAACCATTTTTACTGGTGGCGTATCCTACTACTGAAACATAATCATAACCCTGTGCTCTGTATAAAATATGAACCTTACCTCCAGCGTAAACAGCTGCTGGGTTAAAAGTGTTAAATGCTTCCCATCTATTTTTACTTCGCGGTTTAATTATTGGATTCGTTTGTATTTTATCCAGAGTTAAATGAACACTCTCTTTCACTTTGTTTTCTCTTAATTTAAAACTTGGGTAAATCACCGCCTGAATTTGTTTGTTACCAACACACCAGTAACCAATAATATCTCCTTCAATCATTACCAATCCAATAAATACAACTTCCTTTCCCACCCACGAACTTGATGATTCCCACAATGGTACCGCACATCGCCAAATTATCTTTTTTGCACTATTTGTTGATAACAATGCTATTCCCACCCGACATTCATTTTCCTGGTTACAACTATGATAAACAATTAATTTTCCTCGTCCAGTTTTAACAACCCCTTCAATTTCAATTTTCCCGTTATCAAAAAAATCAGGCCTTGGTTGTATTATCTCAGTAAATTTTTCATATTTATTTATTTTTTGATAATTAGCACTTATTTTTTTGGTCAATTCAAAGTTAAACCCATCATTGCTTTTAGCTACCCTAAACTCTTTACCTTTATCCGTCGATGATCGAAATATCAAAAAAAATGATTTTCCAATTTGTTTTATCCCCAGACCACTAATCATCTTTTTCTTTGTTATTTTTGGTTGTCCAAATTTTTCTATTATTTTTTTTATTAAATCCATTATTCAAATATCAAAAATACAATTCACTTATATTAAAAACAAAAAAACATCTGCAACCACTTTTATTGAATCAATTGTTTAATATTATTTAATAATATTGTTATTAAATTAAAAAATAATTAAATTAAATTAAACATGCCTTTGTTATCCGGGTTAAATAATGCTCAGGTAACTCTAAATCAAAAAAAATTTGGTTCCAATGAGTTAGTTAAAAAAAAGAGGGTTCCACTGATTATTATTAAAAATATCTAAATTTAATTTAACAATTTAGTATTAAATTTAACTCCTATATGGTTATTTTAGGTCTTGAACTTATTGGCATTAGAATATTATTCGCAGATAAAATTAAATCAATATTAAAATCTAAAAAATATAATTAATTTATTTTTACTTCAAAAATTTTATTTTTTGATTTAACCCCACGGAGTAAAAATATTTCATTTTTTTTGATTTTAAAAAAATCAGCCAAAATTTCAATAACAGCCTCATTAGCCTTTCCTTCTAATGGTGGTGTATTCACATAAACATGTAGCATCTCCATTAAATCTTTTTCAATTCGTGTCTTTTTAGAATTAGGATGAACCACCACTGTCACTTTCATAATTTATTTCCAACGAAATTATTTTTTATCCTTAATTTCCACTATTTCTTTATGTAAAATAATTAATCTCGCTTCAATATCTTTAATCATCTTAATTATTTCATCATCATCAATATCATCCTCTTCATTTAACTCTTCCACATCTTCTTGGATATCATCAACATCTATTTGGATTTCATCTATATCTTTTTCAACACTAGCCAAGCTTTCGGTTGTTCGATTAACACTCATTTGAATAAAAATAGACAGATAAATTGCTTCCAATGATACTATTGTCGTTAAGATCAATAAAATTTTATCCATATCGAAACCCACAAATTTTAATGAAAAAATTCCCACAAATAAAAAAGTGTGAATCACAATCGACAAAGGCGTTCCTATATAACGAGTTAATTTTTCAGAAATTTCCTCTAATCTTTTCATTATTAAATGATAACTCATTAAAACAAAAATGGGGTGCTTTTAGCACCCCATTTAGATTATCTAAAAAAAGAGATTAGTATCTACTACCACCACTTCTTCCACCGCCAAATCCACCGCGGTCACTTCCACCTCGAGAGAAATTATCTCTTCGTGGGGGTCGATCTTCCATTGGTCTGGCTTCGTTAACTTTAACGCTTCGGCCATCCAATTCTTTATCGTTCCACATGTCGATAGCAGCTTGAGCTTCTTCGTCACTGTTCATTTCCACAAATCCAAAACCTTTGGATCTACCTGAAAATTTATCTTTAATAACTACAGCTGAAACAACAGTTCCAGCTTGGGCAAAAGATGCCCCTAAGGTCTCATCGGTAGTATTGAAATTCAATCCTCCGACATACAATTTTTTGATCATTGTCTGAAAAAATATAATAAACTTGTAGATTTAATCTACGAGAGTATTGTACCCAATTTATTAATTAAAAGCAAATAGACCTTTACTTTTTGTGATAATATTAACCCATGAAGCCAAGAACCAAAAATAAGTTTAATGTAATCAAATTTATTTTTTGTATTTTAATCACTGAGGGTGCTGGTGTTTTGGGCAGTGTAGCTACATATTCATCAGTTAAATCATGGTATTTAACTGATCTTATTAAACCATCTTTCAATCCACCCTCTTGGCTCTTCGCTCCTGTCTGGACAACTTTATTTTTTCTTATGGGTACGGCTCTTTATTTAGTTTGGACCAAAAAAAATAATTTATTTTGGTTTTGGATTCAACTACTTTTAAATATTCTTTGGTCTTTCTTATTTTTTGGTTTACATTCTCCCTTATTCGCTTTTTTTGAAATCATTTTTCTTTGGTTTGCAATCCTAATCACCATTATTAAATTTTGGTCTTTTAATAAAAATGCTGGTTTTTTATTGCTTCCATATTTAGCTTGGGTTAGTTTTGCCTCTTTTCTTAATTTTTCCATCGCCCGTCTCAATTAAGCTTTGGTACAATATCCCATGTCTTTAGATCAAAAAGATTATTCCTATAATCTGCCTAAAAATTTAATTGCCAACCATCCAACCAATTATCGCGACCATTGTCGTCTTTTATCTTTGAATAAAAAAACTGGTGAAATTAATCATCTCAAATTTTTCGATCTAAAAAATATTCTCGGCCCCAATGATGTTTTAGTTCTAAACCAAAGTAAGGTTTTCCCTGCACGCCTTTTTGGTCACAAAAAATCCAGTGGTCAATTTGAAATTTTATTATTTCATCAAATTTCCGCCACTAATTGGCAGGTCATTTCCAAACCTCGCCTACTTGTTGGCCAGGAATTATTTTTTAGTCACGATTTAACCGCTCAGGTTTTAACCAGTGATAAAACCACCGGCCAAATTGAAATTAAATTTAATCAAAGCCATCAGCAATTTTGGCAAACTTTGGATAAAATTGGTCACACTCCAATTCCGCCCTACATTCACACCTCAGATTCCGAAACCGAAATTAGAAAAGAATATCAAACCGTTTATGCCAAAGAAATCGGTTCCGCTGCCGCTCCTACTGCCGGTCTTCATTTTACTAAAAAGTTATTGGCCAATTTAAAAAATAGGGGAGTCCAAATAGAATACATCACTCTTCATGTTGGTCTTGGTACTTTTCAAAATCTTCGTCCCGAAAATATTACTACAAAAACTCTTCATCAAGAATTTTATGAAATTACCCCAGAGATCGCTAATCGTTTAAATATAGCCAAACAACAGGGTAAACGCATCGTTGCCGTAGGTACCACTTCCGTCCGCACCCTCGAATCCGCCGCAGTCAAAATTAATGATAAAAATTTTAAAGATACAATTTTTTATGATATCGAACGTGGCAACACATTCGCCGAGCATAAAAAATTAGTATCGAAAAATTTAAATAATTATCAAATAACTTCTGGCCCAAATTCCACCCAAATTTTCATTTACCCGCCTTATAAATTTAAATTTGTCGATGCTCTTATCACTAATTTTCATTTACCCGAATCTAGTCTTTTAATGCTGGTTTCCGCTTTTGCTGGTAAAAAAAATATTCTTAAAGCTTATCAAGAGGCCATCAATCAAAAATATCGT
>Ga0172379_10003231_pt1 | contig 26447 bp, 18 predicted proteins | sample GrowelOW334metaG_FD_119756 | JGI IMG/M metagenome (GOLD analysis project Ga0172379, IMG submission 119756) | Groundwater microbial communities from an aquifer near a municipal landfill in Southern Ontario, Canada - Groundwater well OW334 metaG | ecosystem: Environmental > Aquatic > Deep...
AAACTTGGCTCGGAGAGAAATAAATGCTTATCTAAAGCAACATAGTCTCCTTTCTAAATTTTTATCTTTCGGCAAAAACTAATATAAAAACCTCTCAATTTGAGAGGTTTTTATATTAAATTGAGAAATTTTTTATATTATATAAATCAACTTCTTCTTCTGCTTTCTTTATTTCTTCATTCGTTCGATCCTCCATCAGATGAAGTTCATCTTCTATGTCATTCATAGTCAAAACATTCTCATCCACAACCTTGATTGTTAAAGGAACTTCTTCGTCTTGATGCTCTACATCAGATTCTTTTTGTGTAATATAATTCTCAAGCATTTTGTTTGGATTACCTCCTTCTGTATTTGATTTGATAACATCAAGAATACTTCGAAGATCATCATTCGTAAAGAAATCAATCGTAATATATCCACCATTCTCCTTCTTCTCTATGTGTACTCGTGTACCTAGGGTCTCTTGAAGTTTACCTTCGATCTCAGAAATCTCTGGATCTTGCATATATTCTTTTTTACGAACTTTATCAAATGCGATTTTACGAGCAATCTTCTCAGCATCTCGCACTGTTAGCTTCTTGTACATTATTTCTTTAAATAAAACTAATTGTTCTTCTGGCCTATCTATAAGCATAAGGATAGGACGAGTATGTCCTTCACTTATCTTTCCAACAGAAAGAGCATCAAGTATCTCTTGAGGTAAAGCTAGTATTCGTAATGTATTGGAAACATATTCACGACTTTTACCCATCTTTGCTGCTATTTGTGTATGGTTAAATTTAAACTCTTCTACCAGACGAAAGAAAGCGCGTGCACGCTCAACGGAATTCAAATCTTCGCGTTGTAAATTCTCAATAATAGAAAGCTCAAGCTTTGCCATATTATCATCCCCTACACGTATAATAACTGGCACTTGGTCAAGGCCTGCAATTTTAGAAGCACGAAGTCTACGCTCTCCAGCAATAAGCTCATATTCTACAGCTAAACCCTCATCCTCTTTTACAATCTCTACACGAGAAACAGTAAGAGGTTGAAGAACTCCATACTGACGAATAGAATCTGCTAAATCACGTAATCTTGCTTCATCAAATTCACGACGAGGCTGAAAAGGATTCGGCTTAACCTTATCTATATCTACCCAAAAAATTGAATTACTATAAAGCTGTGACATACTTCTATTTTAGCATATAAATATAATCTTGAAAAATTATCATATATGTGTATAATTAGTCCTGTTAGAATATGCGTCGGTGGTGGAGTGGTCTATCACAACAGACTGTAAATCTGTCGGCTTCGGCCTTCGTTGGTTCGAATCCAACCCGGCGCACAAATAAAAAAACCTGTCGAAAGACAAGGTTTTTTTATTTGTGCGCCGGAGCAAGCCAACTGCTTGGCTTGCGTGTTGGATTCGAAAGACTTTTCGTTCTCTTGTGTTAACAAGAGCGAAAAGTACCTGCCTATGTAATAGGCGAAAAATGTAATCATGTTCCAACCCGGAGCAAGGTCCAACTCTATTTAATTTCCATTTTACTCCTCATCATTAGATTTGATTCTATTTTTCTTTTCTTCATTTCTATCGAGAGCTCTTGCCCTTTCATTCCTACAACTACACTATCCCCTTTCTTTACACTTTTACCTATTATAAAGTTGGCAACAGGGTTAAGAATTTTATTCTGTATAAGTCTACCAAGTGGTCTTGCCCCATAGTGAGGATCATACCCTTCTTTTGCCAAGTATATGAGAGCATCATTTGAAATTTCAAAACCAATTTCTTTTGCAATTAATCTATCTTTCACAATTTTAATCTTTAAATCAACAATCTTTCTTATAGACTCTAAGGAAAGAATATCAAAAACAATCGTATCATCGAGTCTATTTAAGAATTCTGGGCGGAAATAATCTTTTAGTGACTCTAATACTTTTTCTTTTGTCTGAGTATATTCATCTACTTTTGTTTTATTTGTAAAACCAAGTGTCTCCATTTTTTCTATAAAGTTTGAACCAATATTTGATGTGAGAATTATGACAGTATTCTTAAAATTCACAATCCTTCCCTTCGCATCAGTAAGGCGCCCTTCATCGAGAACCTGAAGAAGTATGTTGAAAACTTCCGGATGAGCCTTCTCTACTTCATCAAAAAGTACTACTGAATAAGGTCTATGGCGAACAGCTTCTGTAAGACTTCCAGATTCATCATAACCCACGTATCCTGGAGGTGAACCAATAAGCTTGGAAACACTATGCCTCTCCATATACTCACTCATGTCTACACGTATTAAAGCCTTGTCATCATTAAACATAAAAGCAGCTAGTGTTTTTGTAAGCTCGGTCTTGCCTACTCCTGTAGGGCCAAGGAATATAAATGAACCAATTGGCTTGTTTGGATCTGAAATACCTGCTCTGTTTCTACGAACAACATCTGCTATTTTACCAATAGCTTCATCTTGTCCTATTACTCTTCCTCTTAAAATTTCTTCCATCTTTGCAAGTTTCTCTCTTTCTTCTTCAAGCATTTTTGAAAGAGGAATTCCTGTCCACATAGATACAACCTCTGCTATGTCTTCTTCAGTAATTTCTTCTTTTAATATTCTACGAGACTTTTGTAATTTCTTAAGGCGAAGTAATTTCGTATCAAGTTTCTTTTTCAAGTCTGGAATTTCTCCATAGCGTATCTCTGCTGCACGGGCAAGATCGGCACGTATTTCCGCATTCTCACCTTCTATTCGCAAGGTCTCTAATTCTTTTTTAATTGCCCTAATCTCCGTAACAGTTTCCTTCTCATTTTTCCATTTAAGTTCTATCTCATGAGTTTTTTCTTTGAGATTACTGATTTCTTTTTCTATTTCTTTAATTCTATTTTGAGTTTTCTTGTCTACTGCTACTTTAGAATCTCTAATTACTTCTTTAGTCAAAGCCTCTTTCTCTATCTCAAAACGCATAATCCTCCTATGCGCATCCTCTAAGATCGGTGGCTTATTCTCAAGAGCAATTCGAAGTGCCGAAGAAGCCTCATCTATAAGGTCTACTGCTTTATCAGGTAAGTATCTATTTGTAATATAGCGAGTTGAGAGATTCACTGCGGCGATAATTGCATCATCTGTAATACGTACGCCATGATAAAGTTCATACTTTTCTTTAAGACCACGTAGAATTGCAATAGTATCATCCACGCTTGGTTCATCTATAAATACAGGTTGGAAACGACGAGCCAAAGCTGGGTCCTTCTCTATATGTTTCTGATATTCTTTCAAAGTTGTCGCACCTATAGCACGAAGCTCTCCTCTTGCAAGTGCAGGCTTTAACATATTCGAAGCATCAAGTGACCCTTCACTACTTCCTGCTCCTACAATAGTATGGATCTCATCTATGAATAAAATTATTTTCCCTTCTGCTCTTTCTATCTCTTTTAATATTCCACGAAGTCTCTCTTCAAATTCTCCTCTGTATTTTGTGCCAGCTAAAAGTAAACCAAGATCAAGAGATACTACTTCTTTATCTTTCAAACTTTCTGGGACATCATTCTTCGCAATTCTTTGTGCTAAAGCTTCGGCAACAGCAGTCTTGCCTGTACCTGCATCACCTATAAGAATCGGATTATTTTTAGTTCTTCGTGAAAGTATCTGCATCATACGCATTATCTCCCTCTCGCGTCCTATCACTGGGTCGAGCTTATCTTGACGTGCTAGTTGTGTAAGATTCCTCGTAAATTTATTTATTAACTTAGGTTTTTTAGAGGTGTTAATATCTATACCAGCACCTTTTTCTTTTCTTAATTGTTCTAATACTTCGATAACTTGAACTTTATTAATTTTAAATTTACCCAAGAGTTCTCTTGTCTCTCCTCCCGTCTCAAGAAGTGATACAAACAAATGCTCTGTCCCCACAAATTCATCTTTTATGTTTATTGCTATTTTACTTGAATTCTCAATTACTTTAGCCAAGTCTGGAGTCAAATATATCTGATAAGAAGGAGAAATCGTATTCCTGTTTTCGGGGGATTCTATCATCTCACTTAGATTATCTATAAGAAGAGTTGTATCTATCTCCATTTTGTCTAATATAGAAACAACTACAGAATCTTCTTGTATTAAAAGAGCAGTTAAAAGGTGAAGTGTATTTACATGATTTTGCCCGCGTTCGATAGCGAGCTCATGAGCTTTACGTATTACCTCTTTGGCTTTAGTTGTAAAATTATTGAATGGGGGCATAAATTAGGTTCTAGTGTTTAGTTTCTAGTAATTAGTAAAAAATATTAAATTTAAATTTTATTGTGTTACTTTTGTTGTATCAGTCTTTGCAGGAGTTTCAGGTGTAATTTTCTTTTCTGAAATTTTTAAAATAGTAAAACCATTACTAAACTTTTTTAAAATACTTGCGTCAAAGTCTTTCTTATTTAAAACTACTTTATAAATTAAACTTTCATTTAAAATAGACGTTTCAACTAGTATCAATCCAACATCTGAGATAATGACTCCTTGTCCGAGTTCTTTTGTATCTGTAGTATCTGTTGCATTTACTTCAGTAGGAACTATTGTTCCAGTTTCATCTACTAGAGCTGTCTCACTTGTAGTCGGTATTATAGTATTAGGATCTGTTGTTGGAATTTTCGAATCAATAGAATAAATAGAAACAATTGTATCCCCATCACCCAAAAGTGGTGAATCCTTTTTATTTGAAGTAGTATCAGTTTTAGCAGGTGCTTCCACTGTTGTAACTTTCTCTATAGTTCTCTGAATGACATTGTTGATAGTTTGAGGTACACTTTTCGGCATTTGATTCATTAAAGATACCGTCACTATACCTGTGGCAATAGAGACTATAAACGTAATTAATAGTGTAAGTAATATAAGCTGTTTTTTATCTAATTCTTTAATATCCATAATATATAATATTATCACAATTTATCTATTTTTTCCACCTACTATACTTCTCTAGAATTTTAGTTAAAACATTCGCAAATTTATCTAACTCTCCTTTTGTAGTTTGACGGCCGAGGGTTATACGAAGAGTATTACCGTTTTCCTCTCCACTTTTACAGGCACTTTTTGAGGAGACTTCTATACCCTTCGCATCGAGCTCTATTACGAGTAATTCACTTGTTATTCCAGAGATAGAAATATTTATATTATTCGGAAGTCTCTCTTTTACATCACCATTTAAAAATATTTTATAATCTCCAACTTTTATTTTAAGTAATTTATCTATAGTGTAATCACGAAGTTTTGTAAGCTTCTCTACTTCTTTATTTTTTATTTTATTTGTTATTTCTAATGCCAAGGCAAGACCTGCGATAGAAGCCACATCTTCCGTTCCTGATCTTAATCCGAACTCCTGCCCCCCACCACTATATATTGGGGCAAGTTCTACTCCTCTTTTCTTATACAGTACACCAATCCCTTTTGGCCCATAAATCTTTGAACCATTAAAACTCATCATATCTACTCCCAATTTCTCAATGTTCGTTGTATCTAAATAGTTCATCGCTTGAGTGGCGTCAGAGTGAAAAAGAGGAAAATTAGATTTCCCTTTTTTGTAATGTCTTATCTCTTTTGCAATTTCCACAATCGGCTGTATTGTACCAATCTCATTATTCGCATACATAATAGAAACGAGAACTGTATTCTCTTTGATAGCTTCTTTGACATCTTTCGGATTTAGTATTCCATTTTCATTTACTTTTATATATGTCACTTCTGCCTCACCTCTTACCTCTAGCATTTTGCAATTCTCTAACACGGCAGGATGCTCAATCTCTCCAGTTATAATGTGTGGAATTATTGTTTTATTTTTTAATTTAAAATTATTAACTACGCCCAAAATTGCCAATACATTACTTTCTGTACTACTCCCAGTAAAAATTATCTCATCACTATGAGCATTTATCTCGTTTGCAATTTTTTCTCTATTTTTCTCTATAATTTCTCTTACTTTTACTCCATCACTATGAATAGCAGAAGCATTCGCAAAATAATCCTTATTATATGAAGACATAAGCTCTAAAACTCTTTTATCTAAAGGTGTCGCAGAGGCATAATCTAGATAAATTTCCTTTTTCTTAAACATAAAAGAATCTTATCATAAATTTGTAAAAAATGCTTTATTAGTATATACTCTCATAAGATTATGAATATATCTATATCAATTCCTATTTTAATTTATATACTATCTGGCATCATAATTATTGTATTATTATGGATCATTTTGACTGAGTACCGATTTAGGAAATTCTTCGCTGGTACAAAAGCTCGTAACCTAGAAGGTGTAATGATAAAGATAGGGGAACAAATGAAAGAATTAAAAGATAACCAAACAGAAGTTAATAAACATTTGATCACTGTTGATAAAAGACTCGATAAATCCATAAGAAATATAGAAACCATTCGCTTTAACCCATTCCTCGATGCTGGAAGCAATCAAAGCTTTGCTATATCATTCTTAAATGATGATGGAGATGGAGTAGTGATGTCTAGTCTTTATGCTCGTGATCGTATGAGTATCTTTGCAAAGCCAATAAAAGCAGGTAAATCAGAATTTGAATTATCTACCGAAGAAAAAGAGGTATTGGAAAAATCAAAATAAAAAAATTATGAATAAGAATATTCCACAAACAAATAAAATTGTTCGTCCGCCTGTAGTTGTTGTTATGGGGCATGTTGACCATGGGAAATCCACACTTCTAGATTATATTCGCAAATCAAATGTGGTTGATTGTGAAGCTGGGGGTATTACTCAATGCATAAGTGCTTATGAAGTTAGTCATAAATCTGACACGGGAGAAGATAGACTTATAACTTTCCTAGATACTCCAGGCCACGAAGCATTTTCTAAAATGAGAGCTCGTGGTGCATTTGCATCTGATATAGCCATACTTGTAGTTTCTGCTGAAGACTCTGTAAAAGCTCAAACTCTTGAAGCTTACAATACTATTATAGAAAGTAAGACTCCATATATAGTAGCCATAAATAAAATAGACCGACCAAATGCAAATATCGAGAAAACAAAAATGGATCTTGTAGAGAAAGGTATATATCTAGAAGGTATGGGCGGAGATATACCTTTTGTGCTTATCTCTGCAAAAGTTGGAACTGGAGTAAATGAATTACTTGATATGATTCTCCTTGTTGCAGACATGCAAACTTTTACAGGTGATCCAAAATTAAATGCATCTGGAATTATAATAGAAGCAAACCGCGAACCCAAAAGAGGAATTTCGGCTACTGTTGTAATAAAAGATGGAACTCTAAAACAAGGGATGTTTGTGGTTGCAGGTACTGCCCTCGTTACTACCCGCATAATGGAAAACTTTAAGGGTGTTACTATTAAAGAAGCGACTTTCTCTTCCCCTATCCGTTTAGTTGGATTTGAATCTATGCCAGAAGTTGGAAGTACTTTTGAATCTTTCGTAACAAAAAAAGAAGCCGAAAATTATATAAAAATAATTAAAGAAGAATCATCAAATAATAAAATCTCTAAAAATGAAATAGTACAAACTGGAAAAGTAATTCCAATAATTATAAAAACTGATGTTGTCGGCTCTATGGAGGCCCTAGAAAAAGAAATAAGTAAATTAAATAATTCTGAAATTTATTACAAAATTATTAGTTCTGGAGTTGGAGCTATTAGTGAAACCGATCTTAAAATGGCAAATGCCAACAAGGAAACTATAGTTGCAGGATTTAACACCAAGCTTGATAATGGTGCAAGAGATTTGAATGAAACTCTAAAAGTAACTGTTGAAACTTTTGATATTATATACAAACTTACAGATTGGCTTAAAATAATAATAGAAGAAAGACGACCAAGAGTAGAGAGTGTAGAAGTTACAGGATCTCTTAAGATACTTAAAACTTTCGGTGCTACAAAAGATAAACAAGTAGTAGGAGGCAAGGTAATCCAAGGTAGAATTGTAAATGGAGGAATAGTAAGAATAATGCGAAGAGATTTCGAAATAGGTAAAGGTAAAATCGTAGAACTTCAACAAAATAAAATAAAAGCCAAAGAAGTATTAGAAGAGAGTGAGTGTGGAGTCCAAGTAGAAACAAAGATAGATATAGCGGGAGGAGACGTATTAGAAGCATTTATAATAACAATAAAATAAAATGTCGGAATACAGAACAGAAAAAATAACAAACCATATAAAAGAACTTTCTGCTATTTTTATAGAAAGAGAGGCTGGGCCTACTTCATTGATTACTGTTACGAGAGTGCTTCTTTCTCCTGATAACAAACGTGCCAAGATTATGATAAGTGTGCTTCCAAAAGAAAAGGAGAAGGCGGCTTATGGATTCATAAGACGAAATCTAGGTGAACTTCGTAAATATGTACAAAAAGGACTCAAAATAAATCCTATCCCCTTTTTAGAAGTTGAAATAGATGAAGGAGAAAAGAATCGTCAACGAATTGACGAGTTGCTCGCAAAAAGTTAGGATTGAAAGTGCGGAGACAAATAGTCTTTGAGAAATGCCTTACGGAGGCCGACGGGCCGAGTACGAGCAAAATTTTCAACAGAAAATTATTGTGTGTATTTCAAGAAGAACTATTTGATGAAGCACTAGTAAGGCGTGGTAGCCAAGTGGTAAGGCAGAGATCTGCAAAATCTCTATACGGCGGTTCAATTCCGCCCCACGCCTCAAAAAAAATTCACGAACTTTCGTCCGTGATTTTCTTTAATTCATGCACAACTTAAATAGAGCAATAGCTATTCTTGTAAGTGCTTCGTAATCATTCTCTTTACATGTTGGAAATTGACCAGGAATAAGATGGCTCCCCCCTGCTTCATACCCATAATGCTCGGTACAAACTTCGTATTTATAGCTACCAATACCAAGTGTCCAAAATATTTTGTCGTTATCCTTATCATTTAGATAACAAATAAGACAATTTTTTAATACCTGGTATCTGATATCCCCAAAAACAACAAAGTCTCCTCTATCGAGAATTTTTCCCTCCAATTTATCCAATGAACGATACACCGCCATAAATTCAAATTTTTTGGTTAGTAATTTTTCTTCATTAAAGCAGAAATAAACTTTAAAATCAAGCATACTATAGGCAGAGATTAAAAAAACTCTGCTTGAGCAGAGTTTTTTAATGTGTGCCCAGGAGAGGACTTGAACCTCCAAGGATTGCTCCACTAGTTCCTAAGACTAGCGCGTATACCAATTCCGCCACCTGGGCATGAGAGTATACTAACAAAAATTCATTTAAATTACTAGTATTTTTCTTTCCCCCCTTTCATGCTAAACTAACCCTATGTCGCACGAGAAAACTGCCCTTAAAACTACATATTTTAGTATTGTCAGTAATGCATCTTTAGCTACCATCAAATGGATAGCTGGGTATTTTGGTAATTCTTATGCTCTTATCGCTGATGCTATAGAGTCCACTACTGATATTTTCTCTTCAGCTTTAGTACTTATTGGTATCAAATATTCTAGTAAACCTGCAGATAAAAACCATCCATATGGCCACGGAAGAATTGAGCCACTTGTTACCTTTGCAGTAGTCCTATTCCTTATCATCTCTGCAATTATTATAGCCCGCCAAGCAATTATAAATATCCAAACTCCTCATCTATTACCAAAAGGATATACTCTATTTATTCTCGCAGGTATAATCATCTGGAAAGAAATCTCATATAGATTAGTAGTAAAGAAAAGTATTGAGACAAAAAGCACTTCTTTAAAAGCTGATGCATGGCACCACAGGAGTGACGCTATCACTTCTGTAGCAGCATTTATAGGTATAACTTTTGCCTTAATCATGGGCAAAGGATTTGAATCTGCCGATGATTGGGCTGCTCTTTTTGCCTCTGCATTTATTTTATATAATTGTTATCTCATATTTAGGCCCGCACTTGGAGAAGTTATGGATGAGCATACCCACGAAGATGTAGCTATTAAAATTAAAGAAATTTCAAAGGGTGTTTCTGGAGTATTGGATACAGAAAAATGCTTTATTAGAAAAACGGGCATGAAATATCATGTAGATCTACATATATTAGTAAATGGAGATATATCTGTCCGAGATGGGCACTTTATTTCCCATATATTAAAAGATAAATTACAGGTAGAAATGCCAGAAATTTCTAATGTTTTAATTCATATCGAGCCCAATAATTAAAGAAATCGTTTGCATTTTAGCCTAAAATATAGTATCCTATGAAATATGACTATTATCATTAATATATTACCTTATATACAGATAATCCTATCTATTATACTGATAGGCGCTATTTTGTTACAACAATCCGATGCAGGTATAGGAGGAGTATTAGGAGGAGGAGATTCAGGTGGACTTCACCATACACGTCGTGGATTTGAAAAGTTTCTTTTTATAATGACTATTGTTGTTGCTATTCTTCTCACTGTCTCATCACTTGTTGCAATATTCATTAAGTAGCATTTTACTTAAATATTTAACTATTAAAGATTAATCTCACTCTTAAAAGTGCATTATGCATAAATTTCTCTCATTTATAAAAGAATTTCGTATCCCTAAAAAGCAAGAGCTTGTGACTTCTTTGGCCTCGTTCTCTAAAAAGGAATTCTATATTTTTATCAGTATAGTTTTAGTTTCTTTTGTTTCAATGTTATTTATTTTAAATAAACTCAATAACAAATTTTTAGTAGATGTTCCTATGGAAGGTGGCTCTATCACGGAAGGTATTATAGGGATAGCTACATTAGTAAATCCAGTAATAGCATTCTCTGATGCTGACAAAGATTTGGTTTCTTTAGTTTATAGTGGATTAGTGAGAAGGACCCCAGACGGGAGCTTTATACCAGATTTAGCAGAGTCCTATACTGTATCTCCTGATGGATTAACTTATACTTTTATCATAAAAGAAAAAGCTAATTTTCACGATGGGGAAGAAGTAACTTCTGATGATGTTCTATTTACAATAAATAAAATAAAAGATCCGCTTGTAAAAAGTCCTAGAAGAATTGGATGGGATGGAATCAATATAGAAAAGATAGATGAAAAAACAATTTCCTTCAAATTAAAACAACCATATATTTCCTTCCTAGACAATATGACCATAGGTATTCTACCTATCCATATCTGGCAAGATGTAGAAGATGCTCAATTCAGTATCTCCCCTTTTAATATCAAAGCTATAGGTTCAGGTCCATATAAGATCAAATCTGTTTTGAAAAATAAAGATGGACTTCCAGAGGAATATAATCTAAAAAGCTTTTCAGATTTTACACTTGGTACTCCAAATATTAATAATATAAAAATCATTTCTTTGCCAAACGAAAAAGATTTAGTAGATGCTATATTAAATGGTTCTATAGATCAGGCAGGTAGTATAAGTCCTAAAAATGCAGAAGAAATAGAGAAAGATTCTCATATTATAAATAGAGCTTCAACCCCAAGAATATTTGGATTGTTCTATAATAGTATAAATAATAAAATTTTTGCTGATACAAATGTAGTGAAAGCTTTCAATTATGCCTTGGACAAACAACAGATAGTAGATCAAGTTCTATATGGGTACGGTACTGCTATACAGAATCCTATTCCAGAAACTATTTTGAAAATTACTAAGAGTACCAACACAGATGAAGACCTCATAAAGAAAGCAAATGAACTATTGGACAAAAGTGGCTGGACTTTACGTGAGGATGGAGTAAGAGCAAAAGGAGGCATAACAACTGTAAATAAAACTAGGAAGGTCGGCAAGAAAACAATTACAGAGAAAGTAAAAGTGAACAATGGGCCATTAGTTCCACTTAATTTCTCAATAACTACAGGGAATACTCCCGAGTTAAGACAATCAACCGAGATAATAAAAACACAATTAGAAAAAATTGGAGTAAAAGTTAATATTGATAAAGTTTACGAAATGGGGCCACTTAATCAAATAATACGAGACCGTGATTATGAAGCTATCTTTTTCGGTCAAATAATAAATCACGAATCCGACCTATATTCATTCTGGCACTCTTCACAAAGAAAAGATCCGGGTTTAAATATATCTATGTATAACAATGTTAAAGTAGATAAAATCCTAGAAGATGCCCAAAAGAATATTTCAATAGAAGGAAGACTAACTAAATACAAAAGTTTCATAGAAGAGTTCAATAAAGATATACCTGCCTTGCTTATATACTCACCTAAATACTTATACGCTACATCAAGCAACCTTAATAATATAAATCTTAATAGCTTAATAAATCCATCGGATAGATTTGCATCCATTTATACATGGTATGCAAACAAAGATCACGTATGGAAAATCTTTACCAAATAATAATCGCTTCCAAAGCGATCCGCAATTAAGCGGAATAAATCATGAACGAAAAACCAAAAATACAAACAAACGAAAGAAACAGAAATAATAATTGGAGATACCGTAAGCCAAATAGCATAAGAGTAATACACAAAGATGGTATTCCAAAGGTTAATCCTACTAGTTCTATTCCTTTGATACCTCAAAAGAAAAACCCAAATACAAATTCAAATCAAAACCACAATAAAATAAATCGTGGGAGTTATCAATATGGTAATACAAAAGGAGGAAAAAAGTCTTTCATCAAGACTCCCCCACCACCAAAAGATGCAAATACTTTCGTAAGAAAGAACAAAACAAATCTTATCCCTCCAATACTTCCTGGGGTTATTCGTATAATTCCATTAGGTGGAGTAGAAGAAATCGGCAAGAATATGACAGCAATAGAAATAGGAGATGATATCATCGTAATAGATGCAGGTATGCAATTTAAAACAGAAGATACCCCAGGAATTGATTATATAATCCCAAATACTACATACTTAGAGGAGAGAAAAGATAAGATAAAAGCTATGCTTGTGACTCACGGCCACTTAGACCATATAGGAGGAATTCCTCTTGTTATGAATCGCATTGGGAACCCACCTCTTTATTCTAGGAATCTATCAATCCTTGTAATGAAGAAACGCCAAGAAGAATTCCCTCATCTACCAGCCCTTAAAACAAATATCATAGAGAAGGATTCTGTTGTGTATGTTGGAAGTCTTCGTATACGATTCTTTGGAGTAACTCACACGATGCCCGACTCTATGGGTATAGTAATAGAGACTCCTTATGGATCAATAGTTACTCCTGGGGACTACAAGCTAGACCAAATTGATGGAAAAGTAAGTGATGAGGAAGAAAAAGAATATGCTTTCTTTGATAAAGAAAAAGTTCTTCTACTTTTAACTGACTCTACAAACATAGAGAATGAAGGATTCTCATTGCCAGAGATTCGTGTACACGAAGGACTTGATAAATTGATAAGGCAAGGTACTGGACGTATCATAGTTTCTGCTTTTGCTTCTTCTATTACTCGTCTTATGAAAATAGTTGAGATAGCAGAATCTCTTGGTAAAAAAGTTATCCTTGACGGGAGATCCCTTAAAAATAATATGGAAATATGTGAGCTAGCAGGAATCTTCAAACCTAAAAAGGGTACAATAATAAATATAGAAGATATCGATAAATACCCACCAAACAAAATTCTTATAATGATGACAGGAGCTCAAGGTGAAGAATTTGCTGCTCTAGGACGTGCCGCAAATAAGACCCATAAGAAATTTGCTATAAAGCCAGGTGATACTATCATCCTCTCCTCTTCTATAGTCCCAGGGAATGAGATAGCCGTCCAGCATTTGAAAGACAATCTTACTCGTCATGGGGTAAAGCTTATAAGCTATAGAACAAGTGAGGAATACATCCATGCTACAGGCCATGGTAACCAAGAAGACATAAAATGGCTCCATAAGAAAACTCATCCTAAATTCTTCATTCCCATTCATGGTTGGCATTCAATGCTAGTCAAACACAAAGAAGTAGCTATGTCCCTCGGTATGTCTATGGACAACATAATAGTACCTGATAATGGCTCTATAATAGAGATAGTAGATAATGGTAGTAAAATGATTCTCCGCAAAGAGAAAGCTCCTAGTGGACCCATGATGGTAGATGGATTCTCTATAGGAGATGAGCAAGATGTAGTAATAAGGGATCGCGTAATGCTTGCCCAAGATGGTATGTTCGTTCTTATCGCTACTATCGATTCTCAAACTGGCAAACTTCGTAAATCTCCAGACATAATTTCAAGAGGATTTATTTATTTGAAAGAAAATCAAGAGCTTCTTCATCAAGTACGCCTCATAATCAAGAAAACTATAGAGGATGGTGCAATAGGTATGAACCCTATCAATTTTGATAGTATCAAGACAAATTTAGGAGACAATATATCCAAATTCCTTTTCCAAAAGACAGCTAAAAGACCACTTGTAATACCAGTATTATTAAGTATTTAAAAAAATCTTCATATGAATAAAATAAATAGAATGTACATATTATCATTTTTGTTTACATTACATATAGCTCTTTCTGCTTATGTAAATTCTACATTCTTAATAAAATTCATTTCTGAAAAGTATGTGGGGATCCTTTATACTTTGGCTTCTGTTGTAACTTTATTACTACTTACAAAAAGTGTAAATATACTTAAACATTTTGGTAATCGTAAATTTGTATTGACTTCACTTTTAGTAAATATGATTTCCTTAGTTGGGATGATAACATCTAGCAACTCTTACATAATAGCTATGTCTTTCATAGCATTTACCACCACAAATACTCTCGTAATATTTTCGATAGATATATTTATTGAACATTTTGGTGACGCCAAAACAGTAGGAAAAACCAGAGGCCTTTACCTTATGATTACAAACTTGGCATGGATGCTCTGCCCTCTTGCTACAGCATTCCTAATGACAAGAGAAGGTGGCTACATTTCTATATATATTATATCTTTCATCGCTACCGTTATTATGACTATAGGACTAGTTTTCTCCGTCAGAAAATTTGAGGATAAAAGTTACATAAAAGCTCCATTTATTGAAACCTACAAGTATTTAAAACAAAATCATCACATGCTAGCTATTACGATGATTAATTTCATTCTTCATTTCTTTTTTGCTTTGATGGTTGTTTATATGCCAATTTATTTATATGAATATATGAAATTTGGTTGGGATCAAATAGGAGTTATATTTACTATTATGCTTGCACCTTTTGTGATTTTCAATTTACCTATTGGTATACTTATAGATAAATATCATATGCAAAAAAGGACGCTACTTTATATAGGTATCATTACAATGAGTGTATCAACTTTTATTATTTCTTATGTCACTTCTACAAGTATAGCTCTATGGGCATTTATACTATTTATGACTCGTACTGGTGCATGTATTACAGAAACAACAGGAGAAATATATTTCTTTACTCATACAACAGAAGAAAATGCTTCCCTACTTAGTATATATCGAGATATGCTACCTATAGCTTATATAATCGCTCCATTAGTTGGTATTCTTATTTTTATGTTTTTACCACTTAAATTTTTATTTGCAATTTTGGGTGTAATAGTACTTTCTGGACTTTATTATATCCCACATTTAAAACATAATCATGAAAACAGTATACCCAGTACGAATCAATAAATTCCTCGCAGAGCATAATTATGCTACGCGGAGAGGTGCAGATGAACTAATTAAAAAAGGTTATGTTTTTATTAATGGTAGACGTGCTGTACTAGGAGATCAAGTATATAGAGAAGAAGATGTAACTGTAAGTGACAAACTGCCAAAGAAGAATTATGTATACTATGCTTACAATAAAGCCGTGGGTATATCTACCAACCCTGAACTAAATACAAAAGATATCTTATCTGTAACTAAATTCCCTGAGAAAGTCTTCCCTATCGGTAGACTTGATAAGGACTCACGTGGACTTATAATTATGACGAACGACGGTAGAGTCACAGATAGACTCCTTGCCCCACAGTATGTTCACGAGAAAGAATATGTAGTAAAAGTAGAGCCAAATTTTTCAGATAAATTTATAGAGCTTATGGGTAGTGGTGTACATTTTGATAAATTCATTAGTAAAAAGTGTAAAGTCTGGCGTAACACAAATAAATCAAAAGATACTTTCAATATAATTCTTACAGAAGGCAAGAAACGCCAAATTCGCCGTATGTGCGAAGCTCTCCACCATACTGTAGTGAACCTTAAAAGAATCCGCGTGATGAACGTAGAACTCGGTAAATTAAATGAGGGAGAATATCGTGAAATAAAAGGGGAAGACTTAAATACTTTACTCAAATCTTTACAACTACTCTAGTCCTGCTGTTACGCGACTATAATAACCAAAAGTCCCATCTGTGTTAAGTCCTTTTTGTGTTTGCCATTCTTTTACTTTAGCTACTGTTCCACGCCCGTAAACTCCATCAGCATATAACCCCAAATATCTCTGAAGAATTTTTACATCATCTCCTTTTGTTCCCCACCTTAGTGTTCTTGTGATGCGAACTCTAGTAGAATCGATTGGACATAATTTACCAGTAATAGAACTGTATATTGTACCTACTGTACAGCTATCATCTAATCTTGTAATAGAAGGACATCTTGCTCCTGTAGTAGAACTATATATTGCTCCAGGTAAACATCCATTATCTAATGCATTTACTTGAAAACCCAAAAATAGAAAAATAAATGACAATAGACCCATTATTAATTTTTTCATCGAATTTAAAACTTTTATTATTAATACCTATATTATAACGTTAATTATTACTACAAACAAGCAAAAACCCACGAGGCCTTGCCTCGTGGGTTTTTACTGTTTATTTATTTAGCGATATAAGGTAACAACCCCATAAATCGAGCACGCTTGATAGCAACTGCAAGCTTTCTTTGGTTCTTGGAAGTCACATCTGTGCGATGTCTTGCTTGCATACGAGCACTTGGAGTGAGGAATCTACGTAATAGTTCCAAATCTTTGTAGTCTATATGCTTAATATTGTTTGATGAAAAATAATCTTGTTTCATAATCTTTTTTTTAATTGTTAATTTTAGAACGGAATGTCTTCTGAGTTAATCTGCTCTTCTGGGTACTCTATAGTATCTATCTCTTCTTCTTTCTTAGAAGCAGGAGCTTGAGCTTGGTTTGGTGCCCCACTTCCTCCACTACTCTTTGTACCGAATTGTACAGTATCTGCTATTATCTCTGTGCGATACTTCTTTGTATTCGTAGCGGCATCATCCCAACTCCTTGTCTCCATTCGCCCCTCTACTAGTACCTGACTTCCTTTTTTCATATAAGTTGCTACATTTTCTGCTGTCTTGCCCCATACTACTATATTATGATAATCAGTTTTCTCTTGTCTTACTCCATTCGCATCTTTATAAGTACGATTCGTAGCTATACTAAAACTACAAACTTTGTTACCAGAAGCGATAGCTTTTAATTCTGGGTCGCGAGTTAAATTCCCTATGAGAATTGCTTTGTTTAGATACATAAATATATTAAATAGTTATTTATTAATATTTCTATTCTACCACAAGTGCATCTATTTCTTTATCTATCGTCTCTTCGTTGATAGGTAGAGATTCTTCACGCTTGTGAATTGGGCGACGCTTAAAACCATCTTTATTACCATATGCTCTCTTTGTAGACATTGTACTTCCTCTTATTGTCTTTATCATGAGGTATCGTACGAGCTTCTCATTCTTGTCTAATAGATCCTTTATAAGCCTTGCATTGATAGTACTACACTCAAACTTAACCCAACCGAAATAACCATAAGAAAACTTTTGCTTCTTATTGTTTATAGAACGAGCCATCTCGTATGCAAGCTCTAGCATTTTAGGATATTCATCAGAGATAAAGGTTGCCCCCAATCCTGCTAGAGAATCTTTAAGTGCTGTTACTTCCCCTCCTAGATTTTCATCTGGAATGCTTGGTACCATTATGTACCCTACTTCATATATAGTAGATTTAGAATCTGTAGTATCTACATCTTCTACTTCTACCACTTCTTCTTTTACTTTAACCATAGACGTAAGCATAATTACTAAATTATATAGTAAAATATGCTTTAATTATTACTTTTAATATCACCTCATTATGGACCTGTGTGTACCGGTTATAAGACCGGGACAAATGAAATGTGTAGTTATACTAACAGAAAAACAATGATAAGTAAACAGCACCGCGACTACGTCGCGGTGCTGTTATATTATAGTTCAGGAGTGGGAGTTGGTTCTGGGGTTGGTTCTGGAGTAGGTTCAGGCGTAGAGATTGGTGTTGGATCAGGAGTAGGTGTAGGTGTAGGTGTTGGATCTGGTGTTGGGGTTGGTTCAGATGTAGGACTAGGGGTAGCAGTTGGTACTGGGTCAGGTGTAGGAGTAGATGTTGGTATTGGAGCTGGAGTTGGAGTTGGAGTATATGTTGTTACATTTTTATTTACAATTTCAAGAAATTCAGTTTCTGTCACACAAGTCTCTCCAACACAAAGCATCTTCGTCTCTACCTTATCACTATGTATAACAGTTGCATACAAGTCGGTCACATTGTTCCCTATATCTGCTAGGAAGTTCTTTATAAGTGAGCCAAGTGAAGTCGCAACTGATGTATCAAGGTTTGATAAGTCAGTAACTTTTAAATTAAGCTCTTTAATGGCATTCACTGTTACAGCAAGAATAGCATTTGTATCTAAGCCATAAGGAGTTCCATTGTTGTCATGAGTGGCAAATTGTGGAGAAACTATATTTACCTCTTCTGATATGAAGCCATAGTGTGTGTCAGTTCCTAAATTCATGTTTTCATTAAACTTATATGATACTGGGTTTAGTAACATTAAGGTAGATAGTCCTTCTGTTAGATTATCTTTATTATTTTTAAAGTTTATAGATGAAGGCGTACAAATAATATCCCCTGATGCATTGACTGAAATAGTACCAGCAGTGGTACAGCCGGATTGGCGAATACTACCCGCAACTTCTAATTTCTGTTGTGGATTACTCGTCCCAATACCAACATTACTATTAGTTTGAATCGTCATACTATTTGTCCAACTAATAGCACTATCCGCTGCATCACTTCCGGCAGTTTGGAAATATATAATTCCAGCATTAAACCTAATATTTGAACTCAATCCTGTTACTCTACGTTTAAATCCAGTATTATAATATAAGTTGTTACTAATGTTTGCTTCACCACCAGCTGCATCTTGTCCTATAAATGCTGCAGCTCCAGCAAAAATATGACGAACATCATCAGTAGTAGAAACTGCTGCTGTTGCTCCTAGTTGTATATTTTTATTCGTTCCAACTACATGCAACAACGCCCCTGGATTCGTCGTTCCAATACCGACGTTGCCGCCGCTCTTTTGTAAAATCAAATTATTATAAGCAGAAGTACTTCCTGAATATGCACTGATAAATGAATATGTATTTCCAGATGTTGCTCCATTACTCATTGCTAAAGCACTTCCAGTATTAGTCCCTGAATTAAAATCAGGAGTCGTCACCCATAAACCATCTTCGGATGACGTTCTTTGAACTTGCAACTTTGCCGTTGGCGTCGTCGTCCCGATACCAACATTACCAGTATCTCTTTTTATTATCATTGAATTACTCCAAGATCCACTATATCTTTTATCAATTGCAAAATCCATATTCCCTCCTGCTAGACGAAGTCCCCATTGGATTGCACTATTAGTTGATTCAGTTAATGTTACAATATTTTCTCCAGCATTTGCAGATGAAGCTCCAGTAACACTCAATTTAGAATCTGGTGCTGTCGTCCCGATGCCGACGTTGCCTGCAGATGTAATAACCATCTTCGTCGTTTCACTGCCACCGCCATTATTCTCTCTTACTCCAAATATTAACTTACCCGCGTAATTACCATCAGTTGAATTCTCCTTAACACCTCCGACGTAAGCGAAAGTCGTCTGAGTCGTACCTGTATATACCCCACCCAGAGCTATGCCACCACCCATTCCGGCTGCAAGCGCATCGGTGGAATAAAACGCCGCTAGTGCTGGATTATTTGTAATAGTGGTTAATGACGCACGACTTAGCGACAACCCGGTAGTCGGTGCTGTCGTCCCGATACCGACGTTACCACTCGTATTTATTAATAACCTTGGTACACTTGTACTATAAGTCCAATCTTCAATTGCAAAATTTCCTGTACCCAAATTAGCATTACCATTACCTGATGAAATAACTTGCCAATCATGACCTCCTGTTGAAGTATTGTTCAATGACAAAGTAGCTGAATATCCAGATGAGTTTGTTTGATTAACACGAATCATCGCTGTTTCAGCCGCACCACCATTACTTATATCCAGTTTTGTCCCCGGATTCGTCGTCCCGATACCGACGTTGCCGGTAGCTCCATCAATATGAACCTTAGCACTATTTCCTGCATAGAGTTGTAAGTCGGTATTAGCTGTTGCACCACCGAGTATAAACCAATTATTTCCTGTATCAAAACTCGTCATTCCTTGAACGGTATTTGCCGCATTTGCCCAAATTTGTGATCCAGCCACTCCACCCCCACCAACCTGCAACAAGGCCGCTGGTGCTGTCGTCCCGATACCCATCTTCCCAGAACCCGATACTGAAACTTTTGGTAAGTCATAATTATATATTGTTAAAATATTTTCTGCATCTCCTATATATTGAATACCTGTTCCATTCTTTTTACCACCACGAATAGATATAGCCTGATTCGTCACAGTGGTTGCACCAACTACTCCTGCTATATAAAGGCCTTCATAACCAGCTTGATTACTAAGACCAGAAATAGCTGCTCCTCCTCCTGCATTATCAATCGGACCAAAAGAACCTGTAACATCAGTAGGCCGTATAGTAGTCATACCATGATTAGCTGCAACAGAATTGGAAAGAAAAATTGTTCCGTCTCTTAGTTCTAGTTTTGATTGCGGTGTCGTCGTTCCAACTCCGATATTCCCTGCAGTATAGCCGAGATTCGTACCATTTACAGTCCATGAGCCACCTGTGATACTAATAGCTCCACCAGCCAAAGATTTCCATTCTGGAGAAGCATCATTTTCATAATATTTATAGGCGTGAGTAGTGGTATCAAAAACCAATTCACCATCTACCGGCGAAGCATTCGTCGCACCAGAGAATCTTACCGAGCCATTCACATCAAGCTTCGTTCCGGGTGTTGCTGTATTAATACCAACAGAACCAGATGTATTCATAATTATTCCATTAGTTCCAGATAAATCAGTCCCTGGAATAATTGCATAAGTATTATTAGCATCACGATATCCTGCTACAAACTGTCCAACTGCTGATTCATCATAATATTCATTAAATGCCCAACCACCATTTGCTGTATTTTGTAATCTTACAACTGCATTTGTACCAGCAATATGCAACCCTTTTGGTGACGATTGTGAAAGAGTTGGTGCCGTCGTCCCAATACCAACATTACCGTCATGAGAAATTCTCATTCTTTCCAAAATATTTAATGTGTGATTTCTTGTAGAAAAAATTAAATTACCTCCTAAGTCTCCACTAGTAGCAACATCTCTTCTTAACTCAGTAGAACCATAATCTGCTACACCAGTAACATATGTTGTTCTAAAATGTATCCCTGGTCCTATATCAGCAGCAAGTGCTGAATTATCTTCTAAAACCAAAGTATGTCTACCGTCAGAATCTGCGGAAACACCACTTACAACCAACTTCGCCCCTGGATTTGTCATCCCGATGCCAACGTTACCACCATTTAAAATTGTCATAGCGACAGCATCGTTTACTCCAAATTGCAAAGGATATGTTCCAGAAGCGGTCAATATCCCAGCATAAGCAGTACTACCTGTGAGTAATCCACCAGAGGTGCTTCTTTCTCGTCCAAGATATAAATTTCCACCAGTATTATTAAAATTTAAATATGCATAATTTGTACCTGTCGTAGATCTTATTTGTACATCAGAAGATGCAGCCTGAACATCTAAATCATAACTAGGTGCTGCAGTTGTTCCTATTCCAACTTTTGCATAAGGAAAAATAACTGAATCTAGATTACTCCAACCCTCTCTATAAAATGCCATCATAGTCCTATCAAGACCAGCACCAGCATTATGGTTTGAAGTATTCATATTAAATCTAACAGTATGATTAAAAGAACTAACTACACCTGCTAAATCTAAATCCTCGCCTTTTATTGTCATATATCCACCTCCATAGTTACCACTTGCTATTTTTAATCCTGAACCATCTGCTTGTTTATAAAGACTCAATAATTCTACCGGATTCGTCGCCCCGATGCCGACATTGCCAATCGCATCAATTACCATTTTAATTCCTAATGAGCCAGCATTATTTGTGTAAAAATTTAATTTACCAGAATTTATTGCACCATTAGTCTGACCTTCAATCAAAGCGATTCTCTTTTCTGCACCAGCATTATTATAATTTCCAAATTGTAACAAACCGACTCCAGAGCTAGTTCCAGTCGTATTAGAAACTAAATCCAAAACACCTTGTGTAGTACCATTAGCACTACCAATTACTGTTCTAATCACAGTATTAGAATCAATATAAGATGGTAAAGTGTTTCCAATACCTACGTTGCCAGTTTCTGTTATTCTCATCCGTTCTGTAGCTCCTGTTGAAAATGCTAATGGCTTACTGTTTCCTGAATAAATAACAGGGGTCGTAACCGTTGTACCATTTGCATAATATCCTAAAATAAGCTGAGCATCTGTTCCAGCATTTCTATTAAAATCAGCAATTATATGCAACCCATTCGTTATTCCATCATCATTCTTGACATCTAATTTTGCCCCTGGCACCGTCGTCCCGATGCCAACGTTGCCATTTTGTAAAAATGTCGTGACAACACCTGTTCCTAGTGTTGCCCCAAATCCAATGCTAATAGCTGATGCCGCGTTACCAGAGTACGAATTGTAGAGATATGCATTGGTGTTGGAACTCTGACTATAAGCAAGTTTGGTCCCGTACTCTAAATTAGTTCCATCATGAACAATGATTCCCATTGCTCCATTTACATCTAACTTCGCCCCAGGTGCCGTCGTCCCGATTCCGACATTACCACCAAAATAATTAGTTCCTCCTGCTGAATATAAGGCATACCTAGTTGAACCTCTTGTAGGATTAACAATATATAAACCATATTGATTAACAGCACTCGCTCCCACACCCAGATCAGGATCACCAATATATATTCCATAAAGATCAGTTATTGCAGTAGCAGCTTTAAGTGCTCCCCCAGTTCTAATAAATGAAGAAGAAGTAGTCCCGCTTATTGTTTGATCAAGAAGCAGGCCGTATTGTGCGGTTCCCGTTGTAATATCCCCTACTACTCTTAATATAGAATCTGTCGAAGGTGTACCTCCGATAGCGAACCGTGACATAGTATTTAAAGCTCCTGAAAAATAAGCAGTGCCACCCACCTCCAATTTATATCCAGGATTCGTCGTCCCGATTCCGACATTACCTCCACTTAAAATGGTCATCCTTTCAGTTAATCCTGTGGTCCCATCAGATGTTGTATAAAAATTCAAAGTTGGAAGAGGTAAGCTTCCTTGTCCAGAATATGTTACCCCCATACCAGCAAAAGCACCTCCATATTGATTAGCTGGTGCACCAGGAAGATTTGTATAATGCCCCAAGAATCCAATATATTGTGGATTTGCAGAACCAGACATGGCAATAATATTTCCTGAAGCTAAAAGTTGAGGAGTTGCGAGAAGGTATCCTCCAGTGGCAACAGTAGTACCAAGTTCAAGTGTTGCCCTTGGTACCGTCGTCCCGATACCGACATTTCCACCGTTTATATATGAGACACCTGCACCTGAAAAATGATTAGCTAATCCATCAGCAGAATCATAAATATCAACAACTCCTACTTGTGCACTAGATAGAATATTAACTATGTTTCTATTTGCTCCAGTCAATCTTCCACTGAATAATGTCCTATTGCCTGCACCCCCCACCATATCATAAGTAGTAACCCCACCTTTTATATTAGCATCACCAACAACTTCCAACTTAGTCCCTGGTGCAGTCGTCCCGATGCCGACGTTGCCATCTGATTTTAAAGACAACCCATTTAACCAAGACCCACTATAATATTGTAAACTTAATGGACCTCCATTAGGAACTTGAATAGCATAATTATCACTTGAATCACTGCCATTATCCCCCTTAATTTTTATCGTAGCTGAACCTCCAGCATTAGATGCTTGAACATTTAAAATTGCATCTGTACCTCTAACATCCAATAATGCCGCTGGTGCGGTCGTCCCGATACCTACATTGCCACTTGCATCTACATTCATTACTGCTCTTTCAGCTGCATTGTTCCATTGAGAAATTTGCAAAGTTCCATAACCAGCACTGGTAGGATTCCTAGTACTAATTTTGCTTACTCCTCCCTCTGAACCCATTTGCAAATAATGTCCTCCATCTGAACGCTCTACATTTAACACACCCAACATATGTAATTTTACGGCAGGTGCTGTCGTTCCGATGCCGACGTTGCCGGTTGTATCAATCGCCATTGCTTGTGTCGCATTTGTAAAAAATCTTAATGGAATACCTGCTGCTGCATATAGATCAACATACTTTTCTCCAGAAAGGTTATCACCAATATAAAATACTGTTGCATCATTTGAATCAACGCCCTTGAATTGTCCTGACCAGCCAGTAGAAGAATATATATTATCGGTGTCTTTTACTGCAACAAAAGCATCCCCAGTTGCTCGAGCCAATATATTTCCTACAATATCTAGTTTTTGCCCCGGCGCCGTCGTCCCGATACCAACGTTACCAGTTCCTAAAATTGAAAATAAATCTGTGCCATAATTCTGTACTCTTAATACAGTCTCCGCACCATTAAGAGCTCCAGCTCCACCACCTCCTCCATTTTTAGCTCCATACAATAAAACAGCCGGAATAGAATCTGTAGGATCACCTGTTCCTACATAACCTGCTAAATGTAATCCGGTTGCATCTCCATCTGAATATCCTTCCATAGCTAATCCACCGAGAGTTCCACTCAAAGGCTTAAATTGTCCGAATGAAGTAGTCCCAGCCATATTGGTAACTGGTTGAGCTACATCTACGTCTGTTAATATAAAATTCCCATCCCGTAAATCAAGTTTTGCCCCCGCTGCCGTCGTCCCGATACCAACGTTGCCAGCACTTGTGATTCTCATTCGTTCAGTACCTGCAATATTAGTGTTTCCTGCTCTCGTTGAAAACAACAAATCAGCTATTCCATATCCACCAAGATTAGTATTTACAGAACCAATTTCTACTGGAGGAATAAATGGAAATGAATTACCAGCTGCACCACCAAAACCTATTGTTTGATAAAACCCTCCACCTGTCTTGTACTCTCCAGCCCCAATAGTTAAATAAGGTGTTCCTAGTGATGTTGGAAGTGATGAATCCGATGATCCAAGAACTCCTCGTCTAATAACTGCAACTTGGTTACTTCCTGTACTATCTGATAAATCAAGTTTTGCACCTGGTGCCGTCGTCCCAATGCCGACATTTCCGGTTGAATTGAGTATCACCAAATCTTCGGTTCCACGATCGATGTTGCGTATGCCAATTCGAGCACCCAAAACTCCAGACTCAATTGCCCAATCACCATTTACTGTGCGGTCATCTAATTCAAGACGACTTCCCGAATTACTATCTATTTGTAGTGCGGAAATACTACCTGTGCGAGAAACCTGAAGAGCACTACCCGGTGCCGTCGTCCCGATGCCGATGTTGCCACTCTTTTGAATTGTAAACAATGCATTTGCGGAACCTGAATTAGCTAAAGCACCATACACAGAAAATGCGTTTGTTGCCGTTGTACCCATTGATTTAATCCATAAAGCATCGGTAAGAGAAACACCGATTCGTGTTTCTAAATCTCCACTTGTACCACCCCACAAAACTAATTTATCTCCGGCACTATTTGTCTGCCATGCTCCGGGAACACCATAACCATCATTTTTGAAATCTATAGTTTGTCTATTTGAACTACCAGCAGTACCAGTAAATGAAATATCGCTTGAGGTATTTGCAACACCTAGTTTTATATTACCAGCAACTTCCAGTTTTTGTCCTGGTGCCGTCGTCCCGATACCCACATTCCCTGTGCTTGTTATTCTCATCCTTTCATCTGTAGATGCTCCTCCAGTATAGAAAAACATTGCATCAACAGCATTATCATAATATATCCTTCCTGACGGCAAATAATTAGTATCACCAAAAAAGATACCTGCAACTTTATTGGCGGGAGTTTTAATAGCTATCGTTGCATTGTGAAGAGTGTTTTCAAAAAGAGTCACATATTCACCACCAGCTTCTTGAATTTGAAAATGTGTTTTATATAATGGATTCGTCGTCCCCACCCCTACCCTATGATTCGTCGCATCAATCGATAAAGTATCCGTATCAAATGATAAGCCATTTACTCCTCCTGATAATGTAAAGTTGGTATCGTTTGCAAATGTCCAAGATTGGGAATTAACAGTAGTTAATCCTGTACCTGTGGTGAAAGTATTTGATCCTGTTATCGTTGTTGGTCCATTAAGTGATACTGC
>Ga0172379_10003232_pt1 | contig 26446 bp, 27 predicted proteins | sample GrowelOW334metaG_FD_119756 | JGI IMG/M metagenome (GOLD analysis project Ga0172379, IMG submission 119756) | Groundwater microbial communities from an aquifer near a municipal landfill in Southern Ontario, Canada - Groundwater well OW334 metaG | ecosystem: Environmental > Aquatic > Deep...
AAAGAAGATGGTCCTGATAAAATAATTTTTTCGAAGCCTTCAAGATCAAAATAGATATTGAAGGCTTTTCCTCCAAAATTTTATTGAAAATATGTAGTGGAAAAATATGTAAATAATAAAACTGCTTTTTCCCTATCACCAAATATCTGCACCGCACAAACAGTAAATAATGATAGCTACGCACTTCAACCTACTGAGTTTAAATTATTGGGTATAAATCTATGTTTAATCTAATCTCTTAGAATTAAGATTACCCCAAGAAGAATGAATAATACTGCGATTGTTTTTTTAAGTAAGTTCGAATCCTTAAATATCTTTCCCCCGATTATTGTTGCCCATAAAACAGAAGTACGTTTAACCGCAAGTGTTAAAGCCACCGATGCAAGACCAATGGAAACAACCTGCGTATAACGATAGCCAATTGTGAGCAACGAAATCAAAATTATCCAGCCAAGGTCTTTCTTCCTAAAATTAATGAACATCTCTTCTCTATTCTTTCTGAAAGAAAAAAAGACTATCGAAAAAAGGATTGCAAAAAAAAGATGTTGAAAAGCAGTCAATGAAATTGGAGAAAGATTCATTTTTACAAGAAGAAGTTTATCCATTATTGACGAAGCTGTGAAGAGAAATAAAGCCGACAGAATGTAAAGATGATATTTCGATTTGATAAACACATTTAACGGAAAAAGAATTCCTTTTAGATTTTTACTTTCTAAAATGTAGGTTCCGATGATAAGAGAAATTAATCCTAAAACTTCTGTGGTTTTCAGCGATTCGCCAAGGAAAACAAATGCAAACACTGCCACAAATCCCGGCGTTAATGCAAGCAGAGGAAGGGCGTTGCTTATTTGTAAGTTCTTTAATGCTGTCATAACACATAAAAATGCTGCAACACCGATTATTGATTTTACAAAAAGGATTGACAGATTAAATGAATTGATGGTCGCATAATTAACGGCTAAAAAAAAAGGAATAGAAAAAACCAGATTAACAATTGCAAGAAGGAAAGAAAATTCAAGCGGGCTGCGATAGAACAACACTTTCTTTTGAGTAATGGCTGCAAATGCAGACAGCAATGCTGAGGTTAAAGCAATAAAGAACCAAGTCATAATGTTTTGTGTGATGATGAAGAAAAATTATTCAAGGCTACCAATTCAAATTAAGTTTAATAAAAATATTTCTTCCGGGTTCGCTTTTATTAAATCCGCGGCTTGTTGATAAATGATTTCTGTATTCTTTGTTAAAAATGTTCTCTACCCCAGCTGAAACTTGAAAATCAACTAAACAGAATTTGAAAGAATTCGTACTGCAAAATAAATTTAAATAAGCGTAACCTGGAGTTGTCATTTCTCCGGCAGCGACATTTTTTTGTGCGGCAAAAATAGTTGATGAAAAATCTGTTTCAAGATATTCGTACAATCTGAATTTAATTCCAACAGTGCTATTCAACGGCGGAATACCCGGAAGATTGTTGTTTGCCGAGATATCGTCTCCCTTTACATATGATGCGGAAATGTGAAATACAAAATCGTTATAAAAATTATATTCGGTACGGAAATCAAAACCATATAGTCGAGCTTCACCAATATTTGTTTTGATGTATGCGTTTCTTCCTTCAAACGTTCCGGGTAGTTCAGTAACAAGATTATTAAAGTTATTAAAGAAGATGCTCGACACTAATTTGAAATCAGCCAAATAATATCTGAAACCAAGATCGGCTGATTTACCTTTTTCTGGTTTAAGATTTGGATTTCCCACGCGAACGTAACTCCCTTGGTCGATGTACTGAAATCTTTCTTCGAGTGAAGGAGAACGGAACGAATGGCCAAGACTCAACGTAAGATCGAGATTTTGATTCAACGAATATTTCAAACCAACATTTTCACTAAATGAAACATCGTTAGCGTTTATCTTATTCCAAATAATTTTTTGTCCGGATGGAGTGTAATTGATTATTCCGTTTACAATTTCATAGATGGGATTGAGGGTGGTTTCTCCACTAACCCAAATTTTATCAATACGCGCACCGAGCGATAAGGATAGTACATCTTTTGTTAATTCAGCATCATCCTGCGCAAACGCACCGAGACTTTTATATTTTGAATCAGGTATAGGTTTCTCTCCAATAATTTTACTGGTTGTACTTTTTATATTTCCTTGAGCATCAAGCACTTCTATCTTTTGAAATTTTTCACGATTTCCGTTGTAGTTTCTATCCCAATAGTCGATTCCCAAAATAAGATTATTGTTCTCTTCAAGTAAAAAATTTCCTTGAATTTGCAGGTTATTATTTTTATGGACGGCACCGGGAGTAATTTTCAAAACTGATACTCTTTTAGCTGGTGATGAATTCGTCGTGGCAATATTCTGTATCATGTGAGGAATATTTTCAACATTTCGTTCGATAGATTGATATGAATATTTAGTAGAAAACTTATAAAAATATTTTGAAATGTTTTGAATTTCATAACCGGCTGAAATCGTTTCCCGTTTCTCAAAAGGGTAGCGTACATCCGCACTATCCGAAAAAACAGATGCGCCTGGAATTCCAACATTCTCAGCCTTGAACATTTGGTAATTAATCTTGATAATATGATTCTCGATCGGAAGAATATTTACTGCACCGGAGAAACTGTAATCTTTGAATTGACTATTCTTCAATTCACCCGATGGAGTTTGAGTATTAGCTGCTTTTCTATAAGAGCCGGCTAACTTTGATGCCCAGAACGAACTCCCGCTATTAAGCGAACCCGACCATGATGATAAATTATTTACTGAATTTAATCCGGTGGAAAAATTCCCCTTCATCGTAAAATGTTCATATAATTGCGGCGCTTTTGTAATGATGTTTATAATGCCACCTGTTGCCCCGGAACCGTATATCGACGAAGACGCCCCTTTAATAATTTCAATTCTCTCAATATCATTTAAGTCAATCATTGATAGACGCGCAGCAATATCAGTTGAAGTTGCAATCCTATCGCCATCGATAAGCGTAACTACATTTTCACGGCTCAATCCGCGGATGTTTACTTCAGTTCCCCAAACGCCATCGCGTAAAAGTGATATTCCCGGTTGATCTTTCACTACATCAGAAAGCGATTGGAAAGGTTTATTTTCAATTTGTTCTTTCCCAACTAATAACTCAGAATAAGGAGAATTGCGAAGATATTTTTCAGTTCTGTTTGTACTTACAACTACTTCATCCAATTCTATCAAAGAAGGCTCTAACGAAAAATTTTTTATCATTGAACCGGTAGTGACATCTATAATGGATGTCAAAGATTTATAACCAAGTCGTGATATTTTAACCTGGTAATTTCCTTTTGGAATATTTTTTAAAGAATAGTAACCTTCGCTGTTAGTTATTATAAAATAATTATGAGAAATAAATACAACAGCTCCGGCAACGGCGCTGCTGTTTTTTAAATCGTTTACGTTTCCGTTAACTGAAAAATTTTGCGCGGGCACTTTTATCAATATCGAAAATAAAAACAGCAATACAAGTTTAAAGTTCATTCATCATCTATTACCAGACTAATTGATCATTCCCGGCGGTTAACAATAAAGCGATGGTTTACTATTTCAAGGTCAGGTTGTATTCAAATTATTTTTTGAAGTTTGTAAAAAAACTATCTGTAAAAATAATATTAAATTCTTAAAGGTTGATTTTAAATATTTTCTTAATAGATAAAAAAATCTCTTGCTTTTTCTAAAAAAGTCTTTTATTTTTGAACCACGATTCATTATGCTTACCCCCCATAGTGAATCTTCCCACGCCCGGTAGCCCTCCACCGGGCATTTTTTTGCCTTTTCAAAAAGATTTCCCAAAATCAGATAATTTTTTAAAATAGATAAAAAAAAGACTTGCTTTTTTAAAAAAAGTCTTTTAGATTTGAACCATGGTTCATTATGCTTACCCCCCATAGTGAATCTTCCCACGCCCGGTAGCCCTCCACCGGGCATTTTTATTTTAAATTTACCGTAAAATTTGTTAAATATCGGGTGACTAATTCTCACTTTTTGCAAGGAATCGTTATGGAACAAATATCATATCAGATAAAACCTAGGATTGATAAAATTGAATTACCCCAAAAGTTAGGTTTTGGAGCAATCTTTACGGATCATATTTTTGAAATGGATTATAATCCTCGAAAAGGATGGCATAATTTTGCTATCAAACCTGTAGAAAGATTGTCAATTCATCCTGCCGCGATGTTTATTCATTATGGGCAATCTATCTTCGAAGGGCTAAAAGCATTCCGCACTATTAATAATGAAACGGTGATTTTTCGTCCGGAAAAACACCTTGCACGAATGAACAATTCTGCAAAACGACTTTGCATGCCGCAAATTGATGAAGCGTTCGTTCTTGAAGCTTTAAAAGAATTAATTTCAATAGAACAAGATTGGATCCCCACTAATAGCGGAGAATCACTTTACATTCGTCCTATCATGTTCGGAACCGACGAAATGTTAGGAGTCCATCCTTCCAAAAGTTATAAATTTATTATAATGCTATCACCGGTGGGAGCTTATTATCCTGAAGGATTTAAGCCGGTAAAAATTTTAATGCAGGATGAATATGTCCGTGCGGTAAGAAAAGGAATCGGCGAAGCAAAAACGTCTGGGAATTACAGCGCAAGTTTATTAGCAACTGAAATTGCGAATCAATTAGGTTACACACAAGTATTGTGGCTTGATGGTGTTGAACAAAAATATCTTGAAGAAGTTGGGACGATGAATATTTTTGTTGAATTTGAAAATGAAATTGCGACTCCAAAACTTACCGGAAGTATTCTTCCCGGAGTTACACGCGCATCTATAATCCAATTGCTAAGAGACAAAAATTATACGATTAACGAAAGGCTTATCAGTGTTGATGAAGTTATTGAAGCTTACGATAACGGAAAATTAAAAGGCGTTTTCGGAACAGGCACGGCAGCTATCATTTCTCCAGTTGCCGAAGTTACTTTCAAAGAGAAAAAAATGATCCTCAATAATGGGGAAGCCAGCAAGCTTGCTGTTGAATTATTTAATGAAATAACCGAAATTCAAAAAGGGAGTGTGCCTGATAAATTTGGATGGATAACAAAAGTTGTTTCTGAAGTAAGCGTATAAATTTGATTGTTTTTCTTTTTATTTAATCTTTCAACTCTTCCTTTATGGAAGAGTTTTTTTATAGGATGTTGATGAAAAAAATAATTTTATTACTGACAATTTTTCTTTGCACAATAGCCTTTGCAGAAGGTCCCAAGCTCCCTAAAAATATCATTATTATGATTGGAGACGGAATGGGAATTTCTCAAGTAAGCGCCACTGTTTTAACAAATGCAAATTCAGCGTTTAGAAGATTTCCTATCACGGGTTTTTCAATAACGTGTTCGGCAGACAAGCTAATAACTGATTCTGCTGCGGGTGGAACTGCGCTTGCCTGCGGAGTACGGACAAAAAATGGCGCCATTGGTGTTGATGAAACGGGAAAATCAATCCCTTCGATTTTTGAATTAGCAAAACAAAAAAAACGTTCAACAGGTGTTGTCGTTACTTCCGAAGTTACTAATGCAACGCCCGCCGCATTTTTAGGGCATACTCTCGACCGGCACAATAGTGAACTTCTTGCCGAGCAATTTACTTCACTTGAAACAGATATTGTTGTTGGAGGAGGAAGACGATATTTTATTCCCGAAACTTCCGGTGGAAAAAGAAAAGATAACATTGATTTATTAGCGAAGCTTCAAGAGAAAGGATATATCATTTTTAATAATTTTGAAAATCTGAAAAAATCGGATTCTAAAAAGTATTATGCTCTTCTTGAAAATGGAGAATTGAAATCTGCTGAAAAACGAGATTATTCTCTCTCCGATTTGACTAAAAAAGCTTTAAATGATCTATCAAAAAATGAAAATGGTTTTGTTTTAATGATTGAAGGTTCCCAAATTGATAATGGCGGTCACGATAATAATCAAGAACAATTAGTAAATGAAATGAATGATTTTGAAAACGCTCTGCAAACTGTACTTGACTTTGCCGAAACAAATAAGGAAACTTTAGTTTTGGTTACTGCTGACCACGAAACTGGCGGTGCCGCAATTACTACCGGAGACATCGGCGGAGATAATTTAAAAATTGATTTTGCCTCTAAAAGCCATACCGCCGCAATGGTTGGCGTGTTTGCTTATGGACCGCAGTGTGAAATATTTTCCGGAATAAATGAAAATTATCTCTTAGGAAGAAAATTATTTCTTTTGTTAGAAACTCAAGAATAATTTATTTCAAAAAAACGGTTTTGATTTTTCCATTCTTAATTTCACTTTGTAATTTTCAACCAGAAGAAGCACTTGGTAATTTATTTCTGTTAGTGTGGAATTATTCTTAGTAAAAGTTTGTTACCTTTATAAACTTACTTGTCTAATATGAAAATTTGTTAAGTGTGTTTCAAATAATAAACGGTGTGATATAAAGCAGACTTAAAAAAAGTTTCATTTTATTTCGACGAAATCATTTTATATTTGTACTACTTATTTCAGTTAATTTATAAGAATAAAAAAATAGATGCATTTAGACCTTCAGTCAATTGTAAATTATATCACTATCGGCATAATTGTCTTCTTTTTAACAATAATGATCTTTTCAATTTTAACTAAAAAAATTGTTGTTAGTAGGAGGAAAAAGGAAGAAGAAAAGCTGCAAATACGAGTGCCGAAACAATATTATACCAGCAGCAAAGTTTATACTTTTTCAGTTCCCGATAATTATTCTAATCAAAATCCTTCAACTAAAACATTTGAACAAAAAACGAAACATGCCGAACGGTATAAAGTTATTAATGAACCTTTCAACAGAAACTCTGCTTCATTTACCTATCGAAGTTGGAACTAATAGAAAAACAATTTTTTAAAATTGTATTGTACCCTCGAGAGGAATCGAACCTCCGACCAAAAGTTTAGGAAACTTCTGCTCTATCCACTGAGCGGGCTAAATTCAAAGCTTTTTTAGGCAGTGATGACGATTGTTACGACAGATTCGTAATTCTTTTGGCTAATCTTTGAACGTTATGAAAGGAAAATCTTATGATTCTTTCTAAACGTACAAATGGTATTTATTACGTTTACTTTCTGCAACAAAACGGAAAGAGAACCTGCGCTACTACACACACCAGGATTAAGGCAGAAGCTTTAAAGTTTGTTACTAACTTTGAAAAGGAAATGGAAGAACGGAAGCGGAACAAATTAATTCCGGTTTCCTTGTCTGATTTCAAGAAAGAATATTTGGTACACTCTCAAACCATCCACACAAAAAACACTTCCAAAGTAATAAGAGTTTCCTTTAAGTTCTTTGAATCCTATTTTAGAAAGATTACACTACCGGAACTGAATAAATCAAACCTCACCGATTATTTCCAAAATAGAATTAGTACCGCTTCAATTTACCAGGCAAGAATAGACCGGATAAATTTATCAAGTGCTTTTTCTTATGCAGTTGATAAAAAATATCTTGCTTCTAATCCGATGAAAGAAATTAAACCGTTCAAGATACCGGAGAAACAACCTTTATTCTTTTCAGAAGCGGAGTTTCAAATATTACTGAACGCAACAATCGATAAGGATTTGAAAGATTTATTTATTGTCGCAGTAAATACCGGATTGAGACAAATGGAAATCCTTACTTTAACTTGGCAACAAATTAATTTCCGCCAAAATATGATTATGTTGGATAACCAACAGCATTTATCAAAGTCTAAAAAAAGTTCTTCCGTGCCTTTGAACTTAACAGCACTCCAAATATTAACTGAACGAGAATTACACAAAACGAGTGAGTATGTATTCACGTATCATAATAAACAGATGCAACCGGATTTCGTTTCACATCAGTTTAAGCAGATTGTAAGAAGTGCAAGGTTAAACGATTCATTCTCTTTTCATACTTTGCGCCATACGTTTGCATCTTGGTTAGTTCAGAGAAATGTACCAATACAACAAGTACAACAGCTTTTAAGACACGCGGATTTAAAGACTTCGTTAATCTATGCGCACCTCCGGAATGATAATCTTTCAACTTCCGTAAACTTATTGAATTGAGGATTGAGATGAACCGTAAAACTTCATTAGAACGTATTAGAGCGCCATCAGGACACGGCACCAGGTGATGAAATACTTTAGTGCAAAGAAAAATAGTAATAAAAACAAAATAATTTTAACAAAGGAGCTTATACAATGGAACAGGAAATGAAAAACAATCACTTACAAATGGACGAATTAGCTTGTAATATTAAAAACATAGGAGAAGTCATTTTTGACATATTGATAGAAGAAGATTTTAGCCAAGATGATTACGATAAAACTTTATACAAGATTGAATCACTTGCTAAAGCTGTTGGTAATAACTGCAAAGAACTTGAAAAAGAATGCAGTAAAGGTTTGGATATTGTTGAGAAGCAAAGGATTGAAATGTACCAAGAGAGAAAAAGAGCTTCTGCAGTATTAGCAGAAGCCTAAGAAATAGCAAATAATACCAAATGAAAATAGGGGGTTTTTATTAATCTTGAAAGTGATTAAATTTAATCGAAGCAAAAAAGTATTATGGAAAAACTGATTAAATACTACTGTAACAAAAAAGAAAAGCTATCTAAGCCCAGAAAATCCGAAGTAGAATATCCTTACAGCGCAACAATCCCTAAGCAAGAAAATAACGAAGAAATAACGATGGAGAGCAGAAGAAAAAACGGCAAAATGAGAGAGAAAAAACGCATAGAAAACGCAAAGGATTGTTGACAAATGTTGACATTTAAAAACCGATAATAAAACCGATAATAAAACCGAAAAGAAAACCGAAAAAAACGGATAGAATACGAATAGAAACGAATAGAGACCGGGAATTAAGCAAAAGAAATAGCAAAAAAATAGCATAAAATAGCAAAAGGAAACCCTAACAAAACCTAACTTTTTTAGATTGAGAAATGTTAAGAAAACCTAAGATTATTTGTAAGGTTTGTACTAACGAAAGCTAACCTTTATGATGGTAAATGATGGTATTGAAAACCTTGCAAAACCTTGCATTAATGATAAGAATTGATAAGGTTTACAACCTAAGAAAACCTAAGATTTTAGAGACATAAACACGGTTAAAATACGGTTCAATAAAAACCAATAGAAAACCAATAGAGAAGAAAAATAACGGTTAAATAACGGTATAAATAGCAACAAATAGCAGTAGAAACACGAGAAAAACACGAAGAAATAACGAAGAACAGCAGGAGAAAAAACGGCATCAATGAAAGAGAAAAAACTCAAAAAAAACTGAAAAATCTTTTGTATTCTTTAAATAAATAAAAGGTGAAGAATTGTTAAAAAAAATTATATTATCTATTTCCTTTACGATGCTGATAGTATATGGCTGCATTACACCCAGAACACTTGATGTTGTTCTTTATGGGAATCAAAAATATAAAGAAACAAGTATCGAGAAAATTAAAGTAGTTAAATCAAGATTAGAAATTAATGAAAAATATTTTGAAATAGGTGTAATCAAAGTTACTGAAACAACAAAAATAGAAACCATAAAGGAAATTGCCAGCCAAAACGGTGCAAATGTGATTATCAATGAAGGTAATTTTAATTATACTTTAGTTAGATATGAAAATCAAAAAAAAGAGGATTCAAAGAATGAAAAATCTATTAAAACTTAATTTGTTTTTTTTATTGGTTTTATCTACGGCTATATATGGACAGTCGAACGCTGAAGAAAAACTAAATTTGATGCAAAACAGTCTATTGTTGGGATTAGAAATAAAAGGGATCGAATCTGCTGTTGAAATAATAAGTAAAAACGAATATAAATCAGTAAAAGAAAAAGCGTTGTTTACCATTGCAGAGTATTTTTTTGCTGAAGGTATTTTAGGAGGTATTGATGAGACTACACATCTCTATAAAAATAATTATCCGTATATAAATAAAGCATACACATTTTATTTAAGGCTTGAAAGTGAATACCCCAAAGGGGAGTTCAATGATATTGTGAAGCAAAGAATTGCTTATTTAGAATTTAATTATCAGTATGATTTAGCATTCAGAAATTTAGGAAGTTATCTTGAAAATGAAAGAATAATTGTTGAAAAGAAATTAAACTTTACTAATCTTTTTATTGAAAGGGAAAATGAAGATCCATTCTTATTCTTTACAAAAGGAGATAAGCCGAATACGTACGAATTGATTAATAAATACTTTGATGATATAATAGTAAATAATCCTTCACTCGCGATTTATGGGTACTATTATAAACTCTTAACTTTTCTTTCAAGAAATAAGAAAGTTCAACCCATTAAAGCAAAATTCGAAGATGAAAGTTTTAACCCTTACATAACAATGGATAAGTACAAAGAACGCACAGATGAAACGATAGTACTGGTTACTAATCTATTAGACACACTCAATGGGAAATTTCCAAGGCACCCTTTAACCATACGATCGTACCTTGTTGCTGTTAGTTATTTAATAAAAGCTGGCATTTGGGATTATGATTCTAAGGAAGTGAAGAAATGGTTAGAAATAGCTTTACAGAACGATAATGATAAATTGGGAATAAAGCATTTGGTAACGAAAGAATATATTTTGAAAACGAAGTTTGAAGAGTGAAGGGGGATCGAAATAAGAACTACATTTACATGATAGAAATAGGAATTCTTTAAAATAAAAGAATTGGGATATGAGCACAGAGAATTTAGTTTAGTAAACCTTAATAGCATAAAAGATTTTTTTATAAGTGATGGTATGAAAAAAGAAAACAACCTTAAAGCATTTGAACCGGAATACTTAAATAAAATTGGGCAAAAACAAAAAGATTTTTTTGATGATATTCGTGATTACATCCGATCATTAATTAGAATTGTAATAACTGATAGTGAGTTTGAAGATTTAGATTTTCAAAAGAATTCTTTTGGGAAACAAACATATTTCCAAAATACATTAGAGATAAATACCATTGACTTCCTTCTTGAAATTTTATCTAATAGTGATGATGTCGCTGAAGAATATTTAGTTAATAAAGCAAAGAAATTTATCATTACAAGATTTAAAGTTGATCTAAAGTATAGTGTCCCGAAACGACTGATAGAGAAAAATGATAATTTAGTTAAGACAGTAAGCAGTAAATTGACACAGGACATAAAAGATTTCGCTACTAAAAATGAATTCCCAAAATATCAAACTGTAGGTTGGAAGAAAATTAATAATCTGTTGACTTTTCTTCAAAAGCAACATCCTAATGGAGAAATAAATAAAGATAGTGTTGCTCGCATACTCCGAAGATTGGACTACTCTACCTCAAGAGATTCATACCTTAAAGACTAAAACATAAATCGAATAATACCGGTAAAATAACCGGACAGAATTTCTGTCCGAATTTGTCCGTCATAATAATTTGGTAACCGTAATCTTAATGTTTATGGTCGCCATAGAAAAAGAAATTAATTAAGCAGACCGCTTTTGGTAACCATCACACCATTAAGATTACCGGTCTGCTTATTTATTTTAAATAAGACAAAGGAAACTTGTGATGGAAAATTCCCCCAACAAACTAACACCTGATAGGCATCAGCTAAATTTCTTGCTTGGCATCAGTCAGGTATTCAAAAATATTTTATTAAAGATCACACCTTCAACCGGCAGCCAAAGGTTATTAGTACATATATCCGAGAACTTGCTTTTAAAGGTTGGGGAATTCACGATCAAGTACATTGAAAGTTTTGAGGCCAAAGATGGGAAATAGTGATCCTCTAATAGACAAACTCGTCAATTTATTTGAAACGACAAGAGCGTTATTGAATAGCTACCAATCTATTCAAGAAGCTATTGATAACATCGAACACCAGAGATTGAAAGACTATTTAACTGAAATCTATCAAACCAGCCTTGCCGATCTTCTCATTTTGAATGACTTTCTTTTTGAAACGACCACGTGTATTGATGAAAATGAGGTTGAATTTTTAATTGATTGCTCAACCGATGATGATAACCTTGAACAAACATATCAGGTAAATTAAAATGGAACTGAAATTTAAAACAAAAATAACCCGGAGAGAAAAACAAAAAGAGGTTGAAATTTCTTTTGCCTTTTCGGAAAAGAACAATGAAACGAAAATTGAAGATATTCACGTTTACGAGGAAGGGAAAGAAATAAAAAATTATTCTATCCCGGCTGTTATCAATGCCATCCACAATTATTTAGGAAGCTGATTAGATGGAAGGTTGGATCAGCTTACATAGACAGTTGATGGAGAACGAACTCTATTTTTCAGAGAAGTTCACGAAGTCAGCAGCTTGGATCGATTTACTTCTTTTAGCAAACCACCAGAAGGGAACACTTTTTATACGCGGGAATGAAATAAACTTAGAACCCGGTGAACTATGCTATTCTCAACTGACACTTGCTGAAAGATGGAAATGGAATTTTAAAACGGTGAAAAGCTATCTCGATTTATTAACAGATAGAAAAATGATAACCTACTCCGGAGGAAAAGTTACAACTAAGATTTCAATTGTAAATTGGGGAAAATATCAAAAAAACGGAGTACGAAATAGAGTTGATAATAAAGGGGTAAACGCTGTTTTAGAGGGGTGCAATGGAGAACAGAACGGAGAACAGATGGAGAACAGAACGGAGATAAACAATACTGTTAATAATAGAGATAAGAATAATCGGAATTCTTTAAATGAATTTTCAATAGAGAATTTACCTTTAAATCTAAATGGAGAGTTATTCTATCAAAATGATTTTTTCTTTATTACTCAAACTTTTAAGAATGAACTAATAGAGAAGCTTCCTGCAAACAACTTGACAAATGAAATCTTAATGACAGAATTTTATAAGATGGAGAATTGGCTAAAAGTCCACGGAAGCAAAAAGAACTATCGGAGCTTTATTACGAATTGGTTATCAAAAGTAAAATCTCCCGGAAATCAAACAAAACAATTTAATTTTAAATTTAATCCTGTAAAGAGGTAGAAATGAATAAGAACGAAATTAAACAGAATTTGGAACGCAAAATTCTCGGTACGATGCTTAATGATACTGAATCCGTAATTTCAATTACCCGGAAATTAAAGTCAGAAGATTTTTCAGAGATCCACAGCGCTCTATTTGAATCCATTACCGAAACAGCCGGGTTAATGGAACAAGAATATTTGGTTTTGGAACTCTCTAAGAAGAATCTTAAAAGCTGGGGATTGTCTGAATTAATGAAGTTGCGATCCGAAAATTATGGTTCAACATCAGAGAAACTATGGCACAACAAAGTGATTGAATCCTTACTCGAAATAAACTTTTCTTTCCAAGGTGAAAGATTACTTTCTCGACAGCTTAAGGAAATAAAAGATGGGTGCTATGGATTAGATTCACTTCTGAATGTTAGAGATGAAATTGATATACTCATTAAGGTTGAAAACCGTTTTGAAGAAGAAAAAGACTTCGGGAGTAATTTACAATCTATTGCATCAGAAATCCAAGATGAATTAAACAATAAGAATTCCAATAGCTTAACATTGAAAAGCATTCCCTCCTTTAATAATGCAACAGGTGGAATGAGGGCATCTAATCTAATTGGAATAGCCGGTAGCTATAAGAGCGGGAAAACCACTCTTGCAATCAACGTCCTTGTGGACCTGGTGAAGCAAAATATTCCTTGCGGTTATTTCAGCTTAGAATTATCAGAGACGGAGTTAAACAGGAAGATATTAGGAATGCTTACAAAAGTACCTTATGAACATCTAAGAGAGCCAAAAAAAATGACGGAAGATCAACAAACTGCTTTATCAAACTACTTCGCAAAGAAAAGAGAATTACCTCTTTACATATCCGATAAGCCAATGAGTGAGCTTGAAATAAGGAATAAAGCAAAGTATTGGAAAGACCGTTTCGGAGTAAAAGTAATAGCTGTGGATTACATGGGTTATATAAGGAGCAAGCGGAAGTTTGATTTAAGAGAAAGGGAAATGAGTTACTACTCTGAATTTCTTAAATCATTGGCAAAAGAATTAGATATTACGGTGATTGCATTAGCACAACTGAACCGGACAGGACGACAGAATCCCGGAACAGAAAATCTTGCAGAATCCATCGCATTAGCGCGAGATTGTGACTTTTTATTTGTGGTTTATAATATACTTGAAAGTGGCATTGATCCGGGGAATAGTCTCTCTTTCACGGAGAGCGATTTTATGCTTAAGCTTGATACTACAAGACATACGAAAAGCAAAAAACAAATACAAATTCGGTTAAATGAGGATGGTATTTTTGAAGAAATTGCAACAGAATATGATAACAATTATGTTGAAAAGTATTCCAAGAAACAGAAAACTAAGCCTGAACCTAATTATAATCACTATGAACATCAGTATCGATAAGGAAATAGGAATATGAAGCAATTAGAGAAAAGAATAGAGTTTAAAGGATTTGTTTTTATTCAAGAAACAAGGAACGAAAACACCGCAATATATCAACAATGGCTAAAAAAGTATTTGATTGCCTATGAAGTGATAAGAATTAGGAAAAATAAAACACGAGAACAATTTGGAAAAATCTTTCTACCTTCCGAAAGTTACCCAACTGAAAAATCTTGGGGGAACGAGGGGAAGACTTTTAAGAATTTAAAAGATGCACTTAAACAATACGAGAAATGGAGTTGTGAAGTAATAAAGAAATGCCAAATTTGATAATGCCTAAAACCGTAGAGACACTTTTATTAGCTAAGGTAACAAATATACTGCCTTGAAGAAAAACAGCGCAGAATGAAAATAATTTGAAAAAAGATTAGGAAAGGTATTGACTTAAAAATATTTAAGTGATATATTGCAATCAAGATGAAAAAGAATTTAATAGATACCAACCAACTGAGGTCACCAGGCAATTTTGCCAAAGATAAAGGTATATCAAAAGTAACTGTTTACGATTTGATGAAAAAAGAAATTCTTGATGTGACTGAAATAGAAGGATTTAAATTTATTCATCTTACTGACAAAACGAAGAAGTACAAGAAAACCGTTTTACATAACGGATAAAATTTTAAGTAAACTGAAAACTGTCACGATGAAAGAAATAATTTTAATTTGGAGAAGTTCAACCGGTTTTTAGCTGTGACAGGCTATCAGTTTCCGGTTAGCTTCTCTTTTTTTTTAATGTTCATTGAATAGCTGAAAGACACAAAAAAGCACTAAAAAAAAGTTACGACAAAAGTTACGACAAATTGATGACGATTTGATGACTAATTAAGTGTTTCTTTGATGTTCAAAAACTGTTGATCAACTGTACAAAACCTTAAAAAAGTTGAAAAATAGCTTAAAATCGAGCTTCCTAATTGTACCCTCGAGAGGAATCGAACCTCCGACCAAAAGTTTAGGAAACTTCTGCTCTATCCACTGAGCTACGAGGGCAATTGAGAAAAATATGAGCTGCAGATGTAGTTCAAATAGAAAAATCAAATTCTCTCTTTCTTTTTGGAAACTTTTGACTTTCCTCTTTCTACTTTTCACTTAACTTAGTACCCCCAGTAGGACTCGAACCTACGCACACGGCTTCGGAGGCCATTGCTCTAATCCACTGAGCTATGGGGGCGGAAATTAATTGGGAAGTCAAATTTACAAATGCAGAGAAATAATTCTACAACAATATTAAAAACTCAACGCTAAATTACTTAATTTTGGGATGAAAATAAATTTTCATTTTTGAACTTAATTGATTTAGAAACTAAAGGAGAAATAGTATGACAACAATTATTGATGTAAGAGCTAGAGAAATTCTTGATTCACGAGGCAATCCAACTTTAGAAGCAGAAGTAGAATTAGAAAGCGGTTTTGTTGGTCGTGCAGCTGTTCCAAGCGGTGCTTCCACCGGAGATTTTGAAGCTTGCGAATTGCGCGACGGAGACGAAACGCGTTATCTCGGCAAAGGAGTCTTAAAAGCTGTAGATAATGTAAATGAAAAAATAGCCGAAGAGTTAATTGATTTTGATGCACTCGACCAAACCGGAATTGATCAGTTTCTTATTGACCTTGATGGGACCGAAAACAAATCGAATTTAGGCGCCAATGCAATCCTCGGTGTTTCTTTAGCAGTTGCAAAAGCCGCTGCACAAGCATGCGGTTTGCCCTTGTACCGTTACATCGGCGGTGCAAATGCAAAAGTACTTCCTGTTCCGATGATGAACATTATTAACGGTGGAAGCCACGCAGATAATAATGTCGATTTCCAGGAATTTATGATTATGCCTGTAGGTGCAGAAGATTTTGCCGATGCGTTAAGAATGGGAGCTGAAACTTTTCACACCTTGAAATCTGTTTTGAAAAAACGCGGCTATAGCACTGCCGTTGGTGATGAAGGCGGATTTGCTCCAAACCTAAAATCAAATGAAGAAGCGATTGAAGTTATTCTTGAAGCTATTCAAAAAGCCGGTTATAAACCTGGTGTAGATATCGGGATTGCGCTTGATCCTGCTGCAAGCGAAATGTGGTTAAAGGATAAAAAAGTTTACCAATTTTTCAAATCGGATAAATCTGAAATGTCTTCCGATAAACTTATAGAATATTGGGCAAACTGGGTAAAACAATATCCTATTCTTTCAATTGAAGACGGACTTTCTGAACACGATTGGGACGGCTGGGAAGTGTTAACAAAAAAACTCGGCGGGAAAATTCAATTAGTAGGTGACGATGTTTTTGTTACGAATACAGAAATTTTTGCTAGAGGAATTCAACGAGGAATCGCAAATTCAATTCTCATTAAAGTAAATCAAATCGGCACGTTAACCGAAACACTCGATGCAATTGAACTTGCAAAGAAAAACGGTTACACGGTAGTTATTAGTCATCGCTCCGGTGAAACGGAAGATACTACTATTGCAGATATTGCTGTTGCAACAAATGCCGGACAAATTAAATCCGGTTCTGCAAGCCGTACCGACCGCATCGCAAAATATAATCAGTTGTTGCGCATTGAAGAAGAATTAAGTCTCTCTGCAAATTTCTTAGGACTTGCAGCGCTTAATTACAAAGCATAACATTTATTTCATGAGCGGAAATGTTTTTTCCGCTCTTTTTACTTTTCATCCCTTATCCTTAGAAAAAAAATATGATTGGTGAATTCGCCGCTTTATTAACAGCTCTCCTCTGGTCTGCCACATCACTTTTCTTTTCCGAGGCGGCAAATAGAATTGGTTCCTTACAACTTAATATTAACAGATTAATTTTTGCAACTCTTCTCCTTGCTTCAACAATTATTCTCTTTCGGATCGATTATCATCTTTCACAAAATCAATTTTACTATTTGGGATTGAGCGGAATTATTGGATTAGTTATCGGCGATAGCTTTCTTTTCAAATCTTATCTTTATATCGGTCCCCGTTTTGCAATGCTATTAATGGCTCTTTCTCCGGGAATGGCGTCTTTACTCAGTTACTTTTTTCTTGGAGAAGTTATAAGCCCGCTGGGTATTTTTGGAATGATCATTACAATTTTTGGAATTGCGATTGTTGTTTTAGAGCAGAAATCCGGAACTAATTCAAAATACAAAATTACTCCGTACGGACTTTTTCTCGGCGCCATGGGAGCGCTTGGGCAAGCCGCGGGATTGATCCTGGCTAAGATGGCATTTAACCTTGGCGAGATAAACGGATTTGTCGCTACGTTTATAAGAATTTTCTCTTCCGTAATTATTTTCTTACCGATTGTATTGATTTTTAGAAAATACAAAAATCCCGTTAAGCTTTATAAAAAAGATTTGAAAGCGCTTGGGTTTACATTTGCCGGAAGTATTGTCGGACCGTTTCTCGGCATCACTTTTAGTCTGATCGCCGTCTCACACACTAAAGTTGGAATTGCCTCAACACTAATGTCAACCATGCCGATAATTATGCTGCCGATGATGCATTACATTTATCGTGAAAAAATTTCTCTACGCGGATATATTGGCGCAATAACTGCGGTTGCCGGAATAGCGATTTTGTTTCTTCATTGATAAGAAGAACAACCGGGAATCATTTACCGAACACAAGAATCAGTTAAGTTTTAATGGAATTTTAAGCAAAATGAATTGTCATTCTCGGGATTAAGCAATAATTTTACATAAAAAAAACCAGGAAAAATGTACACAAATCAAAATAGAGTAATTCTTCTTATTGCAGATATAAGCGGTTATACCAACTTTATGATCGCTAACCGTAAAACAATTTCGAAGAGCCATAAAATAATTATCGAATTGATTAATACAATTATCACACACATCGAATTGCCTCTTGAAGTTGCTAAGATTGAAGGCGATGCGGTTTTTCTCTTTGCTCTTAAAGGAAAAGATGAGGACGAATGGGAAATATTACGAAAAAAAATTGGTGAAAAGTTGATTACTTTTTTTGATATTTTCGCTGAAAAAGTTAATGAATTGCGAAGTTCGGTTCTTTGTGAAGATGATGTTTGTGTTGCAATCGAAACACTTAAATTGAAAGTTATTGTTCATACCGGTTACGCTGAACTTGTCTCGATCGGCACTTTTAAAGAACTTTCCGGAATTGATGTAATTCTTGTTCATAGGTTATTGAAAAATTCCATAAAAGAAAAAGAATATATTTTGATGACTGAATCTGCTTGCACAGAAATTATGTTCCCCAAAATAATTTGCATTGAGACCGGAACGGAAAAATATGATGATATCGGGGAAGTGAAAACATTTATTTATTACCACAAAAAGCCGGAATAAAAAAAGACGCAGATTTTGAAGAACAAAATCTGCGTCTGATAATTTATTTACTCTTATTCGGATAAGCCGGTGCTTCCGGGATTTTATTTTTCGCAGTCTTTAATTCTTCAAGAGCAGTTTGAATTGCTTTCTCCAACTGCTGATCAACTCCTTCATATTCAAGCGCCGGATCGTTATCAACATAAATATCAGGATCAACGCCGTAACCTTCCATGATCCATGATTTCCCTTCGTTATCATATCGCGAAAATTCAGGACGATTTAAATAACCGCCATCAACAAAAGGAAGAGTTCCACGAATACCGACAACTCCGCCCCATGAACGTTTGCCAATAAGTTTTCCAAGTTTTGCTTGTTTGAAGCGGTAACCAAAAATATCGCCGTCAGATGCAGAGAATTCATCTATCAACCCAACTTTTGGTCCAACGTGCATTCCACCCGGATCGTAAGTCGGTGCTGCATTTCTTGCAATGCCAACCATTGTCCATTCTCTTCTCAACCGTTCAATGATCATCGGGGAAACGTTTCCTCCGCCGTTGCCCCGGTCATCAATTATCAACGCTTCTTTCTGCAATTGCGGATAATATAATTTTGAAAATTGATTCAATCCATTCACACCCATATCCGGGATATGAATGTAACCAACTTTTCCATCGGTAGCTTTGTTTACTTTTTCAATATTATCTTGCACCCAATTGTAATAATACAACGGTTGTTCATCATCGGTTGGAATGACAACGGTTTCGCGGCTTCCTTCAATTTTAGGTGACGAATTAATTTTTAGTGTAACTTGTTTACCCGCTTTGTTTTCAAGCAGTTCGTAAATATTATTTACATCAGTCACCGGCTTGCCGTCAATTGTGGTAATGAATTCACCTTCTTTAACGTCAACGCCAATTTCAGATAAAGGCGAACGTGTTGCTTTATCCCAATTTTGTCCTTTAAGAATTCTTGTGATTTTATAGAAACCCGATTTATCTTTTTCCAACTTTGCGCCGAGAAGTCCAAGTTTTATTCTTTCAGCTTTTGGATAATCGCCGCCGCCAACATACGAGTGTCCCACGCTCAATTCACCGATCATTTCTCCTATGATGTAAGTTAGATCAGCGCGGTGATTAACATATTTAACAAGCGGTTCGTAGGTTTTGCGGACTTTCTCCCAATTATTCCCGTGCATATTCGGATCGAAAAAGAAGTCGCGCATCTGTCGCCACGATTCATTAAATATTTGTTCCCATTCCGCAGTGCGATCAAGATTCATTTTCATATCCGAAAGATTTAATTTTTCTTTCATTTCGATTTTTGCAGATGGAAGATCAATGATTGCGTATGAGTTTTCTGCACCAACTAACATTTTCTTTTTATCGGCAGAAATTTCATATCCGTTTATTTCACCCAACTCTGTTTCTTTTTGTTTTTTAAAATCAAATAAAAAGAGTTTTGATTTTCGTTCCGCTGAACTATTCCTTAGATAATAAAGGTTCGAAGCGGCCGAGGATAAATTCCTATAATTCCCGGCTATAGTTGGAATTTCAACTATGCGGTTTGTAATTCCATCTGCATCAACTTTAACGGAAACTTCCGGTTTACTTTCTTTCTTTTCAGATTTTTCAGTTGATTCTTTTTTATCTGTTTTCTTTTCATCTTTTATTTCAACTTCATCACTGGTTGGAGCGAAAGGAGATTTGGTATCTTTTGCCAGAGTAATCAAATATAATTTTGACATATCAACATAGGCGTGATTCCATTCCGTGTTGCTGTAAACCGGCGAAAAATTTCTGTCCGAAATGAAATACAAATATTTTCCGTCTTCGCTAAATGAAGGGCTGCCCGAATCGTACCAACCATCGGTTACTGCAAATAATTTTTTATCTTCAAGCGAATAGAGATAAATTTTTCCCATTCCGATCTCTTCGGGCTTTGCGAAAGAAATCCATTTGGAATCGGGCGACCATGTGAAATCTGTAATTTCCCAAGCTGTTGCCTGCTCAACTTGTGTGACGGCTTTTGATTCGACATCAACAAATTGTAAGCGAAGTTTTTTATCGTTCCACAAAATCTTTTTGCTGTCCGGCGACCATTCAATATTGAATTTATACGTGTCTGCACCTTTTGTTAATTGAACCGCCGTTCCGCTTCCATCCTGCGGTATGATGTAAATTTCATCTTCGCCGGAAGCGTCTGAAATATAAGCGATCCATTTTCCGTTCGGCGACCATTTGGAGCTTCTTTCATGCACTCCGGAAGTATTTGTAAGATTTCTCGTCGGACCATTTTTTTGAGGAACTGTAAACATTTCTCCGCGTGAACCAAACAATGCTCTTTTGCCATCAGGAGAAATTTCATAATTGGTTATTGATTTTGAAACATCGAGCAAGCCGCCTCTGCCAAGGCTGAAGTCTTCATTTAAATAGATTGGAACTTTTTCAAGTTTTTCGGATTGCAAATCGAATTTGTAAATGTACCCGCCGTTTTCAAACACAATTGCTTTATCGCCGAGAGAAGGAAATTTTACATCGAACTTGGTGAAAGAAGTCAGCTGCTTTGTTTCTTTGGTATCAAGTGAATAGGAAAAAAGATTGAGCGTTTTAGTTCTATCGGAAATAAAATAAATTTTGTTTCCGCTCCACATCGGAAAAATATCTTGTGCAGGATTGTTGGTGATGTTTTCAGTTTTTTTTGTTTTGAAATCGTAAATCCAAACATCATCTGCTTGACCGCCGCGGTAACGTTTCCAGGTTCTGAATTCACGAAAGACTCTGTTGTATGCCAATTTGGTTTCGTCGGGAGAATAAGAACAAAATCCGCCGCGGGGCAAAGGCAATTGCGCTGGCAAATTCCCTTCAGTATCAACTAAAAAAAGCTGTCCTTTAAAATCGTTGAACTCGATCATCCGCGAACGGAAAACAAGTTCGTTATTATTTTTCCAGGTCATCACAATATTATTCGGACCCATCCTATCGGAAACATCATCGCGGTTCAATGTTGCGGTGTAAGTAATTCGCTTTGGAATACCACCTTCTGAAGGCATTAAGTAAACTTCCGTGTTGCCGTCATATTGCCCGGAAAAAGCTAATTGTTTTCCATCGGGAGAAAATTTTGCGAACATTTCAAAGCCGACATCGTTGGTTAATTTGCGTGCTGTTCCGCCGCTTGCATCAACGGTATATAAATTACCGGCATACGTAAATACAAGCTGGCTGCCGTGAATAGTTGGGAAGCGGAGAAGCCTTGCTTCTTGCTGCGCAAAAATTTGCAGACCGAAAAGAAGCATTGTGAACAAGAGAGTTAGTCGTTTCATACGTAACCTTTTTGATAATTTGGAGAGAAATTTTAGTAAAAGTTAGCTGTTCAAATTTTTAATCGAAAGAATTTAATGAAGAACGGCAATATATTTTGATAGAAAAATCCCTATTGTTTCTTCTGTTGTACGGATCTTTTTTCTTTTAAGAACCATTCGTTATCTAATTGATTTATCTTTGCAACTTCGCTCAACCAGAGCAATTCGCGCGGTGCAGGATCGTCTTTAGAGATAACTAATTTTAAACATTCCTCAATGAATTCCTGCGCAACTACAGGTTTAGAAAATTGGATCGGTAAATTGGAAACAAAATCGTTTGCGAGAATGTTTTGCATTGTTTCGTTCAAAAAGTCTTGACTGAAACCGAAACGGCTTGAGGCGTTCGTGATGATGTCTTTTTCGCCTTCGTCAATTTTATTATTCATTTTTGCAACTATGAGGAGACCTTTTAAATAGTTGCTTTTATCGAGTATCGTGAACAATTCGCCTCCCTTTCATAATGTTGTACTGAAACTTAAGGAATATGTTTAACGATAGAAAGGAAATTTTTTTGTTATCCTTGCAAAGTTTGTAATTTATCATCGTGTCTAATTTTACTATTGGTGGAATTCGCCACGGCTCTGAAGATTATTAAATTGATTTGGAAATTTTAAGAGTAAAAATAATATGAGATACCGATTTACTTCAGTCGTTTTCTTTTTCCTTTTTGTTATTGCAAACTATGCACAGGAAATTCCGAAAAATAAATATGGGCTTCCGGTTGTAAATGATTTTGCTCTCTACAAAGAGCAAATAAAAAAAGACAGCGCGAAAGCATTAATTGATTTAGAAAAATTTATTCCCGGACTTTTTATTGATGTTCGTTATGCAAGTGAAAATAATTTTGCGAAGACGAAGTTTTATGAAAGTCAAAAGATTTTTTTACGTTTGCCCGCCGCTGTTGCGCTGAAAAAAATTCAAGAAGAATTACTTAAGCAAAATCTTTCTCTAAAAATATTTGACGCATACCGCCCTTATTCAGTAACTGAAAAAATGTGGGAATTTGTCCACGATGCACGCTATGCCGCAGATCCCAAAACCGGTTCACGCCATAACCGCGCCTGCGCTGTTGATGTTACTTTGGTTGATCTGGAAACGAAAACAGAATTAGAAATGCCCACTCCGTATGATGATTTTACTGAAAAAGCTCATCACAATTATAACAATTTGCCCGAAAACATTTTGAAGAACCGCGAACTGCTAAAAAAAATAATGACAAAATATGGATTTGAAACGATAACCTCCGAATGGTGGCATTATGATTTCTCCGGTTGGAAGAATTTTGAACTTCTCAATATTCCGTTTGAAGAATTAGAAAAGCATAGTATTTATTAAACGTAGCACAGACTTCAGTCTGTGCTAAAGAAACTGAAATAATTTAAATCCTTGCGAAACAAGAATTAATAATCTTGTGTATTTCGGAACTAATCTCTTAAAAAAATCATTTTAAAAGAAAACAAATTTTATAAGAGTAGTTATGCAAAAAGAAAATGAACCGACATCTCCAACCTCTGTGAAGAAATATAAGTTTTACGATTTTATTATGGCGGCATTCGTCACTATTCTACTCTGTTCAAATATTATCGGGGCAGAGAAGGTGGTTTCTTTGTTCGGATTTACTTTCGGTGCCGGAATTCTCTTTTTTCCCATCAGCTATTTTTTTAACGATATTTTAACAGAGGTTTACGGTTACGCCCGTTCGCGTAAAGTTGTTTGGGCTGGATTTGCAGCTTTAGGTTTTGCTTCTATCATGTCGGCTGTAGTTGTCGGTCTTCCCGCGGCTCCCGGATGGATACATCAAGACGCATATGTTGTTGTGTTTGGACAAACCACGAGAATTGTATTAGCCTCACTTACTGCTTTTTTCAGCGGGGAATTTGTCAACTCATTTGTGCTCGCAAAGATGAAACTCTCGACTAACGGAAAATATTTGTGGACACGTACCATCGGCTCAACTGTTGCCGGCGAGGCGATTGATTCATTAATCTTTTATCCAATTGCTTTTTATGGCTTTTGGCCCAACGATCTTCTCTTAAAAGTGATGATAACCAACTATGTTTTGAAAGTTCTTTGGGAAGTAATTGCAACGCCAATGACTTACAAAGTTGTAAATTTCTTAAAACGAAAAGAACACGAAGACTTCTACGACCGCAACACAAACTTTACTCCGTTCTCAATTGAAACGTAAAAGTAAATACAACTGAGAGAAAGATGATTATTAACATGAATGAATGTTTGAATGAAAACTTCAATTTCAAATAATCATCCAATCATGCATTCATTCAACCATCCATCGGTTAATTTTTTCAGTTGGAATTTAATAGTTAATTTTAACCACTAAATTATAGGAGTTAAAAATGAAGTTCAGAAAATCAGTTTTTGTTCCACTATTAATCAACATTTTTGTAATTAGTTTGTTCACTGGGTGTGTAAAGAAGGAAGATATGACGGAAGAATTTAAAAGATTTGTAAAAGACTACGAAGCAAAAGTAGCTCCGCTCTACACGGAAGCAAACACGGCTTACTTTAATGCAACAATCTCCGGCAAAGAAGAGGATTATAAAAAGTCCGCCGATCTTCAAGTTCAATTAAGTAAAATTTATGCTAACAAATCAGATTTTGCTAAGCTGAAAAGGATCAAAGCCTCGAACACAATTCAAGACGAACTGCTTAACCGCCAGTTGATCAAAATTTACAATGCGTATGCCTCTAATCAAATTGATGAAAAGAAACTTGAGGAAATGATCCGGCTGCAAAATGAAACGGAGAAAAAATTCTCAACATTCAGAGCGGAAGTTAACGGTAAAAAGATCACCGATAATGAAGTTGAAAACACTTTAAAAACTTCCACCGACAGCAAATTGCTTGAAACCACCTGGTCGGCAAGTAAAGTTGTTGCGGAGGTTATTCACGATGATTTCATCAAATTAATTAAGTTGAGAAATGAAGCCGCACGCGAACTCGGATATAAAAATTATCACGAAATGAGTTTAAAATTAAGCGAGCAAGATCCGCAAGAGATTGAAAATCTTTTAAATGAACTTGACGGGTTAACCAAAGACGCGTTCGCTAAACTTAAAGATGATGTTGATACACATCTTGCAAAAAAGTTTAATCTTCCAAAAGAAAAGTTGATGCCCTGGCATTATGAAAACCGTTTTTTCCAGGAAGCGCCGAAAATTTATAATGTAAATTTGGACAGCTATTACAAGGATAAAGATGTCGTCGCGTTAACAAGAAATTATTACGCCGGACTTGGTTTGCCAATTGATAACTTGATCGCCAAAAGTGATCTCTTTGAAAAAGAAGGAAAATATCAACACGCATATTGTTCAAACCTCAATAGGGGAAAGGACGTCCGCGTTGTATGCAACGTAAAACCAAATTACAATTGGATGGGAACTTTGCTTCATGAATTTGGGCATGCAGTTTATGATTATAACATTGACAGCACACTCCCCTGGAGTTTACGAGAACCGGCTCATACCTTCACAACCGAAGCAATCGCGATGATGTTCGGAAGAATGGCGAGCAACGGGCAATGGCTTGTTGATATGGTTGGAATTTCGAAAGAAGAAAAAGAAAAAATTGCGGATGAAAGTTTTAAATCGCTCCGTCTTGAACAATTAACGTTTAGCCGCTGGGTGCAAGTTGTTTATCGTTTTGAAAAAGGAATGTATGAAAACCCCGATCAGGATTTAAATAAATTGTGGTGGGATTTGGATGAAAAATATCAAATGCTCAAAAGACCCGAAGGTAGAAACAAACCGGATTACGCATCCAAAATTCATATCGCTCTTTATCCGGCATATTACCATAATTATTTAATGGGCGAGCTTTTGGCTTCTCAATTTTACGCTTACATCGTAAAAAATATTCTTCATTCAGATGATTTGAAAAACCAGAGTTTTGTAAATAAACCCGAAGTTGGAAAATATTTGTTAGATAAAGTCTTTAAGCCGGGAACGGAATATTATTGGAATGATATGATTGAAAAAGCAACCGGTGAAAAACTGACGGCAAAATATTACGCAAAACAGTTTGTTGAGTAAATACGATAGGAAGAAATTTAAAACAAAAAAGGCTATCAATTAGATAGCCTTTTTTATTAAAACTGAAAAATTTTATGAGCGGACAGAAATCTTTTTGTCTATGATAAGTTTTGCTAAATCAGACGTACCGTTCTTTGCAATAGTTTTAATACCGCGGGCGCTTATTTTTACGGTTACAAAACGACCAAGTTCCTGTACCCAAACTCTTTTTTTCTGCAAATTGGGTAAAAATCTTCTTTTAGTTCTATTATTTGCATGGGAAACATTGTTCCCTGAAACAGGTTTTAATCCTAATAATTGACAAGTTCTTGACATG
>Ga0172379_10003233_pt1 | contig 26445 bp, 21 predicted proteins | sample GrowelOW334metaG_FD_119756 | JGI IMG/M metagenome (GOLD analysis project Ga0172379, IMG submission 119756) | Groundwater microbial communities from an aquifer near a municipal landfill in Southern Ontario, Canada - Groundwater well OW334 metaG | ecosystem: Environmental > Aquatic > Deep...
ATACAATACAAGAAATATAGTGCAAAAAATGACTTTGTCAAAAACAAAATTAAAGAAAAATGAAACTTTATTGAAAGTATTTCTTGAGAATTATAATCATCACCGCTCTACTGAGCCATTACCTGAATCCATCATTTTTTTAAATATTTTTGCTTTTTCAGTTTGATTTTTGTAAAAAATACGATATTTTAAACCTTGTTTTACGAGCGAGTGTAGCTCAGTGGTAGAGCCTCACGTTGCCAACGTGATTGTCGACGGTTCGAATCCGTTCACTCGCTCCATTTTTTTTGCCCTCATTCCTGATTTCTTTCCGGAAAATACCGATTTTGTCTTGCGGCTTGAATTAAACTGAATTAGCTTATCATTTGTTTTTTAATTAAACAATCTTATTTTAAGGATTCATATCAGATGGAACTGCTGGATATATTGAAGACACTCCAAATTGAAGAAACATACCTGTCTGCCATTGAACCGAACTGGGACAAATCGGAAGCTTCATTTCCGGCATCAGTACCGGAGTTCCTTGCACCGGCAGGATATCGTGAAAAATTTGAATGTACCGGACTCGATTCCGCGTTGCTGCCGGTTCTTGATGACATCTCCGCGAAGATAGTCAACAATCCGGAGTTGCTGCATCTGGCCTGGCATTGCCATCAGAGCCAGTTCATCTATCCCAATCCGTCTTTCGCCAAATGGCCGTGGTTTGAGAACATTCTCGGCGAAAACAGCACCGTCTTTTATCTGCTGGTATTGATTGCGGCATTACCGCTGACCATAAAGAAATATCAGGAGATGGGCATCCCTGAAGAATACGCAGGCGCAATCTGTTCCAGAGCCCGCGGATATTATGACACTTACAAGGCCGGCTATAACCGTCACGGCATAAACCCCAGACAGCTTTACTGGGCCAGGTTTTACACCGATGCGGTAATATTCCGGGTGGGCAGATTCGAATACTGGCCCAGGCCGCTTGAAGGCAAATACGCCTTTGAAGCTTATAAAAACAATAAGACCGGAAAAATCCTCGCGATCAGCACCAGGGAACTGGCCTGTAATCAGGAAGGCTACTGCCTCAACCACGACGAAGCTCCGTCCGCCGCCGCGTTTACCGGGAAATATGAAAAAACAGATGAATATGTGATTGGCACGCCGATAAATCCGGAAGGAACCGCCGCCGCGTTCAATATCAAACTTGATCTGAAAGAATGGACACAGGTACTCGGCAGCAATGACATTATGCTGGAACTGCATATCCCGGAAGGCGGCAGAATGACATTGGAAGTGTGCGGACAGTCATTTAAAGACGGATTGAAATTCTTTGATAAATACTTCCCGGATAAAAAAATCTCAGCATTCGGCTGCGCCTCGTGGATTTTTTATCCGCTGTACGAAAAAGTCATGCCGGAATCGAATCTGGCGGCTTTCATGCGGGAGCTTTATCTTATTCCGTGGACTTCCTGCGGCACTGACGGATTTTATTTTCTCTTCGGCAGGGATTATGACAAACAAGAAACTTATCCGCGCGACACCTCCGTCCGCCGGGCAATGCTTGATGAGCTGGAATCAGGCGGCAGCCTGCGTACCGGCGGGATGTTTTTCCTCGCCGAACATATCGATCTCTTCGGACAGAAACCATATCGCACTATGCTAAAAGCAGCAGACCTTAAAGCGCTGGCAGTTTGAGTTACTTACTGCAAACTGCCAGTATTCCACAACTAAAAATAAGCGCTAGATTCCCTGATCAATCATGGCGTCCGCTACTTTCTTGAATCCGGCGATATTGGCGCCGACAACATAGTTGCCGGAAGCGCCATATTCTTCGGCGGCTTCCATGCTGATTTGGTGAATGTTGATCATGATATTATGCAGCCGGGTGTCCACCTCTTCGGCGGACCAGTTCAGGCGCATGGCGTTCTGGCTCATTTCAAGACCGGAAGTAGCCACGCCGCCGGCGTTGGCAGCCTTGCCCGGGCCGAACAGGACTTTGTTTTCCAGGAAACAGTGCACCGCCTCAAGTGTGGACGGCATATTGGAGCCTTCGGAAACGCAGAAGCAGCCGTTTTTCACCAGCGCCTTTGCATCTTCACCATCAATTTCATTCTGTGTGGCGCTGGGTAAAGCTATATCAGCTTTAATCAGGCTCCACGGGCGGCGGCCTTCAACATATTTCGCATTTTTAAAGGCCTGCGCATATTCCCTGATTCTGCCGCGATGAACATTCTTCAACTCCATGAGATAGGCCAGCTTTTCACTGCAAATACCTTCCTCGTCAATGATTGTACCGTCTGAATCGGATACCGAGACGACTTTTCCACCGAGTTGAGTTACTTTCTGAATCGTGTATTGCGCGACATTGCCTGAACCTGAAACCAGCACGGTCTTGCCGTCGAAGCTTTCACCTCTGGTTTTCAGCATTTCAGCCGCAAAATAGGTATTGCCGTAACCGGTGGCTTCGGGTCTGATCAGACTGCCGCTCCAATTAAGGCTCTTACCGGTAAGTACGCTTTCATGCGCATTTACAATTTTCTTATACTGCCCGAACAAGTAGCCTATTTCTCTGCCGCCGACCCCGATATCGCCGGCAGGCACATCAGTATCCGGCCCGATATGGCGATATAGTTCGCGCATGAAATTCTGACAGAACCGCATGACTTCGACATCGGATTTACCCTTCGGATCGAAGTCGCTGCCGCCTTTGCCGCCGCCCATCGGCAGCGTGGTAAGACTGTTTTTGAAAATCTGCTCAAATCCGAGGAATTTAAGGATGCTGAGATTGACGGAGGGATGAAACCGCAAACCGCCTTTGTAGGGTCCGATTGCGCTGTTGAACTGTACGCGGTAACCATGATTTATCTGAATCTGGCCTTTATCATCAATCCACGGCACCTGGAATATGATCGTTCTTTCTGGAATCACAATCCGCTCCAGAATACGATGTTTTTCGTATTTCTTTTCGCATTCCAGGATACGGCTGAGCGAGTCGAAGACTTCAATAACGCTCTGCAGAAATTCTTTTTCCCACGGATGTTTTTGCTTCAGTTCGTCCAATACTTTTTGTGCATACTGATTCATTAAGCCCCCTTAATGTTTCACGGTTAAAAGCAAGTCCCTATATCCGGCAGATTATGCCAACAACATTAGATAATATGCTTCAGGAAACACATATTCCAATGAAGTTGAATTAATTTATTGAAAGATGTTTTGCGGCGATATCTACAGTCAGCCGCCAGGTCCACTTCAGCCCCTCCAGCAAAGGCAGCAGCGGATGAACGGAGTTTTTTTCGCAGTAATCAGGATTGTCCTGGTTCCATGCGCTGAAAGCGATTGCCATATCCTCGGCAAGTTTCAACTCAGAGAAATATGCCAGCATCTTTTCATTGGCTGACATCGCCACCTGACCCACAAATATGCCGTCAAGCGACACATTTGCAAAATTTTTGTCGCCATGACGCCATTTAAAGACCATTTCTCCCGCCTTGGCGTAAACAAAGATGAAAAGCGAGAGGATATCATCCTGGCTCAATTCTCCGGCCGGCTTATTTTCAGCATACTGTATGACCGCGGCGGCAATCCGCACGAAAAGCGCCTTTTCCGGTTCTGCCAGATCCTCGATCACAGTCACCGGGCCGGCAAGATAACCTTTCTCTCTGGCCGCGTTCACAAGCGCATAGGCGACGTCAATGAATTTTTCAGATTTTCCGCTCACGATTATTTCATCCTTAAAATAAAGATAGTTGAGGTTGACTGTCTGGAATCCTCCAATCAATCGGGGTGTATCCGGATTGAATCAGGGATTGATTTATTTTTGAAAACGGACGGCTGCCGAAAAAACCGCGATAAGCGGACAGCGGCGACGGATGCGCACCGGAAATGACCACATGCCGGCTGCTGTCAATCAGCGCCGCTTTCTTCTGTGCATGTCCGCCCCACAACACGAAAACAACTGGTTCGGCGCGGTTGTTCACCGCCCGGATGACCGCATCGGTAAATTTTTCCCATCCCCGGCCCTGATGCGAAGCGGCTTCATGCGCACGCACCGTAAGCACCGTGTTTAAAAGCAGAACGCCCTGACTGGCCCAATGTTCCAGGCAGCCGTTGTCTGAACAGGGTATTCCCAGGTCGGCATCAAGCTCTTTGAACATATTGCGCAGAGACGGCGGAAGCCTGACGCCGGGCATGACGGAAAAACAGAGTCCGTGCGCCTGTCCGTCATCATGATAAGGGTCCTGCCCGAGCAGCAGCACCTTGACTTTGGCATAAGGCGTAAGCCCGAACGCGGCAAAAATCTTCTCCTTCGGCGGAAATATCTGATGATCTTTCATTTCCTGAGCAAGAAACTCTTTAAGCGCGATAAAATAATCGCTGGAAAACTCGCCTTGCAGCAAAGTTTTCCAGTCTTCAGGCAATGACACCGTAATATCATCGGAACCGCTGTTTGCCGCGTCAGACACAGTTCAGGGAACCTCCGGCAAGAATAAGCCTGATGTCCTCTTCGGAAAGCTTGTGATTCAATTCCATTTCAAATTCGCCGCCGGAAGCGTTCTGAACAGTGGCTTTGATAGTTTTGCCGACTGCCAGTTGCTCCCTGACATTCTCAATCAGGATGGCGTCTTCTTCCTTGATCTTGTCATAGTCATCCTGATTGGCAAAAACCAGCGGCAGAATTCCGAAGTTGACGAGGTTTGCGGCATGAATGCGCTCAATGGCGAAAGCAATGACCGCCTTGATCCCCAGGAACATCGGACAGATGGCGGCATGTTCGCGGGACGAGCCCTGTCCGTAGCTGTCGCGCCCGACGATGACGCCATGCCGTCCGGCGTCGCGCACCGCGGCGGCGCGTTCGGCGAAGGTCGGCTTGCCGTCTTCATTGAAACATTCGAATACCACCTTGGAATAGGCGGGAATATTGCTGCGCAGTTTCAAGTGAATCCCGGCAGGCATGATATGGTCGGTAGTGATTTTATCGCCTACTTTGATTACAACTTCTCCCGTGATATCCTGCGGCAGTGCGGTGTTTTCCGGCGGACGGCCGATAGTCGGCTTGCGGATGATTTCGACTGAAGCATCCGCCGGCTGCGGCGGAATGATCATATTGTCATTAATCAGGAATTCCTTTACTTCGGCAATCTCCGGATATTTCATCCCGAGTTCACGCGGGTCGGTAAATACTCCGGTAAGCGCGGCGGCGGCGGCAACCTCCGGGCTGACCAGATAAGCCTGGTCGCCTTTGGTGCCGGTGCGTCCGGCGAAATTCCGGTTGAAAGTCCGCAGCGTGACGGTCGTGTCAGCCGGGCTCTGGCCCTGCCCGATACACGGGCCGCAGCCGCTCTCCAGGACTCTTGCCCCGGCAGCGATCAGATCGCCCAGCATGCCGTTGCGCGAAAGCATTTCCAGCACCTGGCGGCTGCCGGGCGCGATGGATAATGTTACTTTATCGTGGACATGACGGTCTTTCAGCATAGCGGCGACAATCGCCAGGTCCCTGACTGAACTGTTGGTGCAGGAGCCGATGATCACCTGCTCGACTTTGATTCCGTCCAGTTCCTTGACCCGCCTGATATTATCCGGGCTGGAAGGACACGCGGCCATCGGTTCAACGCCGGCCAGGTCCAGCTCGATCACCCGGTCGTATTCGGCATTGGCGTCAGCTTTGAGTTCAACCCATTTTCCGCCGCGTTTCTGAGCATCGAGGAATGCTTTAGTATTTTCATCTGACGGAAAAATCGAAGTAGTGACCCCGAGTTCCGCCCCCATGTTGGTGATGGTCGCGCGCTGCGGCACGGACAGGCTTTTCACGCCCGGCCCGAAATATTCAACGATACTGCCGACATTGCCTTTGGTGGTAAGAATTTCCAGCAGTTTCAGGATAACGTCCTTGGCGGAACACCACGGCGAGAGCGCGCCGGCAAGTTTGACCCCGATAACTTTCGGATAAGCCATCCGGAACGGAACCCCGGCCATGGCCTGCGCCACATCCAGCCCGCCCGCGCCGATCGCCATCATCCCGATGCCGCCGTTGGTCGGGGTGTGGGAATCAGACCCCAGCAGCGTCCTGCCCGGTTCACCGAAACGCTCCAGATGCACCTGGTGACAGATTCCGTTGCCGGGACGGGAAAAATAAACACCCTTGGCCGCGGCGACAGATTGCAGATAGAGGTGGTCGTTGCGGTTTTCAGGGCCGTTCTGCATCATGTTGTGATCAACATAGGATACGGAAATTTCGGTTTTGACTCTGGGAACTTTCATGGCTTCCAGTTCAAGATATGCCATAGTGCCGGTGGCGTCCTGCGTCAGGGTCTGATCTATCCGGATCGCGACGGGGCAGCCGGCAGTCTTTTCACCTGAAACAAAATGCTTATCAATAATTTTCTGTACAATCGTTCCTTTAGCCATTTTTATTCCTTTCAAATATAAACTGAATTATACTGCGTAAACTGTTCCTGATAATAAACGAACTGGTAAAATAATCCCGCGGAGCGAAAATCGCAAGAAGGATTCTGATTAAAATCAGTACTTGAGCCACCATTTTTTATCTTTGGCATAGCCGGGCTCATTCCAGTCCTTTTCCGCTATCACCTCTGACTTGCCCCATACTTCCAGATGATAGGCAACAATTCTGCGCTCTTTGATTTTGTCCAATTTGATTTTGACTTCGCGGTCACCAAAGCCCATCGCTGATTTCTTAGACGTTGACAGCGCATGAACGTTCTCAAGATTAATCGTAGGCCGCTTCAAGCTCTGAACTGCGGTCGTAATTCTGGCCTCATCGAAAGTATCCGAACCCGGCTTGGCCTCGGCTGGATAACTATAGCGAAAAATGTGGGAGTTGTTATACTCGTCACCGCCATCAGCGAGCACATAGAGGTAAAAATACGGAGCTTTTACCCGGTTGATGTCTCTGCCTTCCTCACTTTTGCGGTTGATAGTATATTCTATCTCGCAAACGGCGACAGGCGCGGTGGTTTGCTTGGCGCTGGTTTTAACAACCCCGGTTTTCGGCATATCAACTTTGACGAGGGTCAAGGTGTAATCTGCGGAATTATCTTCAAATGAATCGCCGCCGGTTATATCGGAATCAGAATATTCCATCAACTGGCTCAATGAAATTGTTCTTTTGGTGCCGTCCCGTTCAATGGTCATTACGCCTTTGCTGATGCTTACTATTTTTACTTTTGTCAGCGCCTGCTTTTCGCCGCTGCCGGATTTATAGAAAATAGTCGCCGCATCAAGCTTCATGCCGGCGGACAGCGCCAGAAAAACAACTAATCCACTTATTATGAAATGACGCATATACAGTCTCCATGTTTTACATTATTTAATATAATAACGGATATAAAGAATAGACTATTGTTAAGATAACTGAAAAAAAGTAAAAAAAAAGCGGAACCCGCAAAGAGTTCCGCAAAAATAACATCAACAAGGATGTCTTATTCAGTCGGCTTGGTCTTGGGCAGGCCGAAAACTTTGCCTTCCGGCAGACGGTTTTCCGCCTTGAGAACGTCAATGCGTTCAAAGCGTTTCATTACGTTTCTTTTCGTTCTGATCTTACCGCCGACTCTCAAACTGGGATGTTGTGACATTTCATTACCTCATATTATAATTTCAAAATATTTAATTACACAAATTAAGCCAAATAATATTATTCTGAATTTCTCATTTTCAAGGAATGATTACAAAAAAAAGGATATTTTTACCGTGATAATTTGTAAATTCCGCAAATTGCATGATTTTATTGCTTCAACCTAAAATCAGCAGGAAAGCAATACAATGCGCGGAACAGTGCGGATAATATCATCATTACTGCTGCTTATTGCAACCGGACTGCACGGCGCGGTCAGGGAAATCACGGTCATCCACACCACCGACACCCACGGGCGGATTTGCGGCAGCAGCAACGGCTGGCTGAAAGCCGCCCCGGCAATCCGTAAGGAAATTGCCTGGGCGGGCGGCGCCGGCAATTGTCTGGTCATCGACTGCGGCGATATCATGCAGGGAACTACGGAAAGCGCATTTTCGAGTGGCGCGATTATGATGAAAATCCTCAATGGACTCGCTTACGATGCATGGATTCCCGGCAATCACGACTTTGATTTCGGGTGCGATGCCCTTAAAGCGAATATCAGCAATTTCCGCGGCACAACCCTGGCCGCGAATGTCGAATCGGCAACCCTGGCAGGCATGATCAAACCATGGAAGATGTTTGAGAAGAACCACCTGAAAATCGCGGTTATCGGCATGACTTCACCCAATCTGCTGAATTATCTCTGGCGCCCGGATTCCGGCAGTCTGAAAGTTTCCGGCATTGACCGCGCGCTGGAAATGAATATTGCCGCGGTGCGGCAGGCCAGACCTGACATCATTGTGCTGGCCATTCATCACGGCATGTATTCCAAAGACACCACACTGTACGACCTGACCTTGAAATATCCTGAAATAGACCTGATTATCGGCGGACATACCCATCAGGAGGTGTCCGGCACGAAGATCGGCAGAAACTGCTGGTTCGCCCAGGCCGGACATGCCGCCTGGAGCTTCGGCAAAATCAATATAGCGTGGGATACCGGCGCGAAAAAGATCATCCGGATGTCTTCCGTGCTGATTCCGGTCAAGCTCGACGCGCCGGACGACGATGCGCTGCATCAGGCCGTTGATGAAGATCTGCGCGCGGCGTCCAACTGCTACTCCGCGGCGATCCCGGGCAACCCTGAACGCATCATAGAGATGACCGGCAGACTCGCCGGCGATCCCGGTGCAGTCATTGCCGGGGCAATGGCGGAATCATCCGGCGCCGGAATCGCGCTGTACACGCACAGCAGATGGCCGATAAAACCGGAACTCGGACTAACCGGCAAAACAATCTTCTACTTGATGCCGTATGAAGATACGGTCTGCACTTTAACCCTCAATGCGGAAGAATTCAAGACTGTGCTGCATGAGCAGTTGACGCAATTGAAAAAGTACAGGTCGTCGCCGTCACTGTACGGAATCTCGATCGAAACCGATCCCAGAACCGGAGAAGTCGGAAAACTGCTCCTGCCGGACGGCGCTCAATGGCAGAGAGCGGACAAGAAAATCAAGGTGGCATTCAGCAGTTTCCCCCTGGCCGGCGGTGGCGGCATCTTTCCGCAACTCAGGGAATTCGCGGCGGACAGTAAAAATCTCCCGGAAAATACCGGCGTGCTTGTAAGAGATTGCGTAAGAAAGTATATTGAAAAGATTGTAGCGACAGAAAATGTAACAGAACAGGGCATAACCTCGAAGCAATGATGAACAATCAGCTATTTAACATCTCGCGGCTGCTGACTGAAGCCGCCGGCAAATACGAAGACCGGGAAGCGCTGTTCGCGCCGCGCGGCAGAGGAAATGACGGCAATTTCCAGTATTCCGTGCTGACCTTCCGGCAACTGGAGAACCTGGTCAACGCCTACGCGCTGGCATTCAGCCGCCGCGGCATTGTCAGGAACACCCGCGTCCTGATGCTGCTCAAACCGGGGCTGGAATTCGCCGCCGCCGTCTTTGCCGTTTACAAAACCGGAGCGGTGCCGGTGCTGATCGATCCGGGCATGGGCACGAAAAACCTGCTCGGCTGTATCCGCCAGACTTTGCCGGAAGCGGTCATTGCCATTTCTCCCGCGCACTGGGTGCGGCTGCTGTTCCGCAAACATTTTCCCTGCGCCAAAATATTCTTTTCGCTCGGCAAATTTCCGCCGCCGGGGTGTGAGAGGCTTGAAGACGTCGTTTCCATTGAAACAATCAGACATGGCTTGAAATTCGATTTCGAAACGGCGAATACGACGCTCGACGATACCGCCGCCATTGTTTTCACCACCGGCAGCACCGGGCCGCCGAAAGGCGTGGTCTATACCCACCGCACCTTCAAAACCCAGGTGGAGCTGATCCGTGAAGTTTACGGCGCCGGGCCGGATTATATTGATATGTCCGCGTTTCCGCTGTTCGCGCTGTTCGCGGTGATTCTCGGCATGCCGTCGGTGATTCCGCAAATGGACTTCACCCGCCCGGCCAGGGTCAATCCGGAAAACATCATCCGGCCGGTTCTGGATAAGAAAATCAGCTTCTCGTTCGGCTCCCCTGCCCTGTGGCGGACCGTCAGCCAATACTGCATTGCCAACAATATTAGACTGCCGTCATTGAAGAAAGTGCTGATGGCCGGCGCGCCGGTGACCGCTGAGCTGCACCGGGCGGTCAAACAGATCATTGCAGCAGACGGCGAAATCATGGTGCCGTACGGCGCCACCGAAGCGCTGCCGGTCGCCAATTTCACCGGCGGCGAAATGCTCGCTGAAACCGCCGTCCTCACCGCGCGGGGCAAAGGCTACTGCGTCGGCTACCCCAACCCCGGCATTGATATCCGGGTCATCACTCCGGCGGAAGGCGAAATCAAATCATGGAGCGATCAGTTCGTCCTGCCGCCGGCCGAAATAGGCGAAATCGTCGTCCGCGGTGATGTCGTCAAAAAGGAATATTTCAACAATCCGCGGCATAACCTGATGTCAACGATTACAGATGCCGGCGGAGTCCGCTGGCATCGCATGGGCGACATGGGGTATTTCGACGCCAAAGGCCGGCTGTGGTTCTGCGGCAGAAAGAATCACCGCGTCATCACTCCTGAACGTACCTATTATTCCGTATGCTCCGAAGCCATTTTCAACCAGCATCCGGACGTCAGCCGCACTGCGCTGACTGGAGTGAACAGCCGCCCGGTGCTCTTTATCGAGCCACGTCCCGGCAAGTTTCCTGAAAATCAAGCCGCCCGGACCAGATTCATCAGCGAACTGAAAGAACTCGGCCAGGCCTATCCGTTCACGTCCGGCATTCAAACGTTCCTCTTTCACCGCTCATTCCCGGTGGATATCCGCCATAACGCCAAAATCTTCCGGGAAAAATTGGCCATATTGGCCGCAAAGACACTGAAATCTTGATGCTTAGGATAGCTTTGTTCTTCTTTCTTTATATAATTCCTCAAGTTCTTTATCGGTCTTGATGTAATATTCCCTAATTGTATCGATCGTATTTCCATCATTATCTTTAAGCCCGGTATTAGCTCCTAAAGAGATAAGATATTGTGTGAGCTTTTTGTGTCCACGCATAGCACTATAGAAAATTGGAGTTCTTCCTTCGTCATCGATTTGTTCCATATCCGCCCCATTACCTAAGAGGAGTTTCACCATTTCAAACCTGTTCCATGCGCATGCCGCATGCAATGTGAATTTCCTGTTTATATCAGCGCCATGCTTTAGTAAATATTTTACTAGATTAATACGCCCTTCGGGATTTGTAAAGTCAGTAACTGCTTGGTAAAGTGGAGTTGCATGACCATCATCAATATTTACGTCCGCACCGTTTCTAACTAGTAGTTTAACAATCTGCAAATCGCCTTCCTGGCAGGCCCACAATAAGGGAGTAGATCCAAGTTCAGAATCTTCTTTTAGTCGCGCATTGACATCAAAACCAATATCTATAAAATATTTTACCAAACTTGCACATTTTTTATATGCAGCCATGTGAAGTAAAGTAAAATTATTTTCAGGAATGGTATCTTTAAAATTGATATTACTCATTCTAAAGAACATTTTTACTGTCTCACTATCGCCAAATAACAATGAAGCTTCAATAGGATTGTATCCATTCTTATATTCTCGAATTAATGGAGAAGCGCCTTTTGATAAAAGATATTTAATAGTTTCTTTACATCTGGACCAACAAGCATAATGTAACGGAGTTAGCCCATTTTTGTCTTGGACATTTATGTTAACTCCTCGCATTAATTGCTTTTGCAGTTCTGTTAAATTTCCATCTCGTGCAGCAATATGTATTTTTCTCATAAAATATCTCCTACATCTTTTTTCTGAAATATCTCATTTTTCTCATACATAAAATACAGCCGGTCGCGCCCATAACGGCAATCAGCGGCAGAGCGGGCAGATGATAGCGGGGAACAGTTATCGGGCCCGGCAGCAGCATATAATATTCCACGAACGCCAGAAAGAAGAATATCAGAAATATCTTTTTTTCAAACAACCATACGCCCAACTGGACGAGGCATCCGAGGTAGCAGCACAATACGACCAGCAAGGCCGGAATCAGCAATGCCGGCAGCCATAACTTGCCGGCAAAATAATGATTCACCGCGGCAAATATGCCGAACCGGTGCATTACATCCAGCGTTCCCCGGTCGCTCTGCGTGAATCCGAGCAATTCAAAAAAAGTCGGCGCATCCGGCAGCATCACCTGCGGGTTAAAATGCAGCCGCAGATAGGTGAACGGATGCTGCATGATCAATGCCTTCAGTTTTTTCAGGCGGTAGTCAACTCTGCTTTTTTCGTCAGGATATTTTGCGGTGTCGGCAAATTCCTGTTCCTGCTCCTTCAGGATGCACTGTTTCTCCGCTTCGTATGAAGTGCCCTTTACAGCGGAAATGAGCATGGCTCCGTTCTGGTGATACATGGAGCCGGTGTTTACATCAACACACAGCCCGGCTCCGGCGTAACTGTTGCGCAGCATCCACGGAAAGACAATCGCCCAGAAAATCGCCGTACAAGCCAGCGCGGTTATAATCTTTTTCTTAAAATTTACCCCGGGAATGATCAGAATCAGGAATGCCGCCGGAATATACCACAAGACGCTGATCGGGCGGATCAGCACCGACAGCGCCGCCAGAATCACTCCGGGATAACACCAGCGCAAATCCCTGCGCACATAGAACAGGCTGAAAAAGTAAAGCTGCCATGCAATGAAAAAGGTGAAAAAAGAATCTGTAAGATACATCGGGCTCATCGCGATGCCGGTAATATTCAACGCCACAAACCCGGCGGCAATCATTCCGGCAAGATGTCCGCCGAACAGCTTTCCGGTCAGATACACCGGAACGCAAATCAGCGCGCCGACCAGACACATCGACAGCACCGGAATCACATAGTTTTCTCCGAAAAGATAGAAAAATGCCGCCAGAAACAGCGGGAAACCGGGCGGCCTGCTGACATCCGATATTTTCGTACCCGGTCCAGCATAGAACCCCCCGTCTTCCGCCAGCGCCAGCGCCGGCTGAATATAACCTGCCGAATCCGGGCGGCAGAAATGTCCGGGTGCTTTATCCAGCCCCGGCACGGCAACGGCAATCCGGATAATCAGCGCCGCCAGTACCAGAACCGCGACCGCAATAAACTGGCGGCCGGTAACGGTTTGTTTAATTTTCTTGAAAAATGAATCTATATCCATAAAAATATTTACTCTATAAGCTTATTCCAAGAATATGGACTTCAATATGATTTTTTTCAATAAGAATAATTCCAAATCCTTCAAAATCATCATTTCCGCTCACTCCGACCGGGTACCGGCATTCCGGAAGGTTTAAAGACATCTTGTGCGGGAGTATTATTGAATTTTCCAGAGTATGCTTCCGTTTTACCATTCCCATTATTCACAGTATTCCAAAAATTCCACATTTAAATTCCATATGCTGGAATATTAAATGATTAATTAAACATTTTGTTTGCAGTTGATTCCATAAGATATATGTTTTTAAGTCATTTAAGCTGAAACTGTCAATATGAAAGGAGTCAGAGATGATCAAAAGGACCATTCTAATGGGTGCGCTGCTGACGGCGGCGGGCGTATTGTGTGCCGATGTTAAACTGCCGGCAATCTTTAACAGTGACATGGTAATTCAGCGGGAAACCGCGGCTCCGGTCTGGGGCTGGGCCGATCCGGAAGAGAAAGTGACCGTATCCGGTTCCTGGGGCGAAAAAGCCGATACCGTGGCCGGCAAAGACGGCAAGTGGCAGGTTAAGCTTGATACGCCCAAAGCAGGCGGACCGTTCATCATTACTGTTCAGGGCAAAAATAAAATCGAATTGAATAATGTGCTGTCAGGCGATGTGTGGATCTGTTCCGGGCAGTCTAATATGCAGATGCCGGTGACACTGTGGAGTCGCGATGCCTCGCTTTACGAAAAGGAAGTAAACAATGCCAATTACCCGGAAATCCGCCTTTTCACCGTCAAGCCTGTTCCCTCGCAGACCCCGTTGAAAGACACCGCCGGCAAATGGACACCATGCAGCCCGGCAACCGTCGGCAGTTTTTCCGCCGCCGGTTATTACTTCGGCCGCAAGCTTTATCAGGAATTGAAGATCCCGGTCGGCCTGATCAACACCTCCTGGGGCGGCACCTGCATCGAAGCCTGGACCCCGCTGGATAAACAGCTCGCCGATCCAGTCGTTAAAAACATGAAAGACAATTACGACAAAAACGCGGCGACCTACACCCCGGAAGGCGCAAAGAAAAAGTTTGAAGACGAAAAAGTCGCCTGGCAGAAAAAAGTTGACGAATGGAAAGCCGCCGGCAGCAAAGGCACGCAACCCAATGCGCCGCGTCTGAACCCGCATCCGCAGCAGCACCAGAATTATCCCGGCAATCTCTACAACGGCATGATCGTTCCTATAGTTCCGTTTGCCGCCAAAGGCGCAATCTGGTATCAGGGCGAGTCCAACGCCGGCCAGGCGAACAATTACCGGACACAGATGGAACGGATGATTAACTGCTGGCGCAACGCCTGGGATAACAATGATTTAGCCTTTTATTTTGTCCAGTTGCCGAACTTTATGAAACCCTGGACCGCACCGGTGGAAGACGGTGGCTGGCCGGTACTGCGCGAAGCCTTCATGAAGACGGCGATGGAAGTGCCGAATACCGGCATGGCGATCACGATTGACATCGGCGAAGAAAGCGATATTCATCCGAAGAACAAGCAGGATGTCGGCGACCGCCTGGCCCGCGTCGCCCTGTATAAGACATATGGACAAAAGGATACGGTCTGGACCGGGCCGATTGCCAAGTCCTGCAAATTTGATGATGAAAAGGCAATTGTCCGTTTTGAAAACGGCGGTTCTCCGCTGGCCGTCAAAGGCGAAAAACTGCAAGGCTTCGCACTGGTTAACGAAGACGGCATGACGCTCAAGGCCGATGCGAAAATAACCGGCGGGGATACCGTCGAAGTAACCGCGCCTGAAGTAAAGAAAGCGGTGATGGTTTATTACGCCTGGGCCAACAACCCGACCGGCGTCAACTTGATCAATAAGGCCGGACTGCCGGCTTCGCCGTTCCGGTTCGGCACAATGCCGAAGATCAATCTTATGGCAAAGCTGCTGCCTGCGGAGACAAAAGATTACAAAGTGGTGTACAGTTTTGATCCGACCAATGCCAAACTGACCGACAACAGCACCAAATTCGTATATACGGAAGATAACTCCGCCGGGATCACCGGCAAATTCAAAAAAGTAGCTTATTTCATGGCGCTGCAAACCAGTGACGGCAAGTTGTCCTATGCTTTCGTGAGCATGGACCCGTTCACTGATGACGTCAAGAAAATCGGCGTGCCGGTAAAATCTGCCGGGCAGATGTTCCAGCAGATGGTGACCGGCATGACGGTGAAATCGAATGTTGACGGGGTCAAGACCGGCGACTATCCCGAAGGCGGCAATATCGAATTCTGGGATTGCAATTATGGCGGCGTCAACAGCGCCAAGGTCCCGGGAGCTTCCGATGCCGCTTTCGATTTCGGCGACCAGTGCGACACCAGCCGTTCACCCGGTTACGGCTGCATGCAGATCCACAACTGGAAAGAAAAGCAGTCAGTGATCTGTTTCAACAACTTCAGCGGCGGCAGAAGTGCCGATGTCGGTATCGGCAACTGGGCCGGCGGAAAGACTTTGGACTGGACTTTCTCCGGCAGCGCGAAGAACTACATGCGCGGCGAGTTTAAAATCCTGGTTCAGGAATAATCATATTTACGCCCCGGACGGACAGCCGTCCGGGGAATTCATGCAAGTTAATTTATCCCGGCTTACCGGGCTGCCCAGAGCAGGCCGCGAAACGCAATTTCTTCTGCTTCCGGACAGTTGATAAAATCCGCCGCAACGTGTCCCAGCGAACTGTAAAAGACGCGGCCTTTGCCATATTGCCTTTTCCAGACTACCGGCATGACAGTTCCGTCAATCCATTCAGCGTGTTCGCCGGAGAAAGTGGTGGTCGCCAGCACCTTGTTGCCCGGATCAGTGTGCATGTAGTATTGTTCTGATCGTATTTTGAAATCCTTTATCCCGCGAGTTATTGGATCGTCATGATCGATGATGTTTACTTCATATTCGATGATATTGCCGGGATGCGCCACCCACTGTCCGCCGGTCATCCACTGGTATTCGGTATGCTCGCGAAAGGCGTCGCACATCCCGCCGTGCCAGCCGCCGATCCCGGTGCCGTTCCTGACTGCGTCCAGCAGACCGTCCGCCTGCTCTTGGGTGATTTTCGACATCGTCCAGACCGGAATAATCAGGTCGTATGACGCCATTTTTACTTTGTCGGCCAGCGGCTCCAGCGAATTGCTGATCTCCACTTCAAAACCATGTTCCGCAAGCAGTTTGCCGAATAACTTCGCGGTCTGCTCCGGTTCATGACCGTCCCAGCCGCCCCATGTCATAAAAACTTTTTTGTTCATAATCTCTTTATCTTTCCATTGGTAAATTCAGTTGAGAAAAATTTTGCCGTGTTTCAGGCCGACCGGCAATGGCTCGGGCCGCAGGCAACCGCTTCTGAGCACGATATGTGTTCCTGCCGCGGAGGCTTCCTCCAGCGCGCACATTACATCCAAAACATGAAATGCCAGCTCCCCGGAACAGCGGCACGGAATCTGCCGGCGGATGGACTCCGCCATGTCGGCCAGACCGATACTGCGCATATTTTCAAGATAACCGAATGCGGGGGGCACTTCTTCCCAGTCCTGCATACCGGGCTGAAAAATTGAGATTTTACCGCCGAAACCGTTGGGGTCGGGAACGCGCAGACTGCCTTCAGAACCGTGAATTTCGATATTGTGGTTGGTGTGCCTCCAGACGTCAAAGCTGGTAACCAGGGTAATTACCGCGCCGGAGACAAATTCCAGCAACCCGGCAACATGGGTATTGACTTCGACTTTCAAACGCTGCCCTTTGGCTTTTTCAGAAGTGGCAAGTCTTGTTTTAAAGCCTTTAGTATTGATGGCGGCGACTTTTTTGACCGGTCCCAGCATATTAACCAGCGCGGTAATATAATACGGCCCCATATCGAACAGCGGACCGCCGCCTTTCAGGTAATAAAATGCCGGAGCCGGATGCCAGGACTCATGGCCGCGGCACATCATGAAGGCAGTGCCGGAAAGCGGCGCGCCGATAGCGCCGTCGTCAATCAGCTTGCGGCAGGTCTGATGGCTGCCGCCGAGGAAAGTATCCGGAGCACAGCCGGTATGAAGTTGTTTTTTCGCCGCCAGCCGCAGGACTTCCCTGCCTGATTCCCGGTCCAGCCCGAACGGCTTTTCGCAGTAGGCATGCTTCCCTGCTTTTAACGCGAGCAGATTGATTGCAGCATGCGCCTGCGGCGTGGTCAGATTCAGCACGACCTCAATTGACTTATCCGCCAGCAGTTCTTCGACGGTCAGTATTTTCAGACCGTAAATTACCGCTTTGGCTTCCGCCGCCTGCCGCCATTGATCGGCACAGGCCACAATCTCCAGATTTTTGAACGTCTGTGACGCTTTGAAATAAGCATCGCTGATATTACCGCAGCCGATAACCCCGACTTTTACTTTTTTCGCCATTTCCGCAGCCTTGTTTATTGAATTCATGTCAACAGCATTATATACTATTTAATAAATATAATATTTTATATTGAATACAACAATGGACTGCATATTTATTAATATGGATTATTTAATCAAAACTGCTCATATAAAAATGTTTTAACCGGAGGCACCATGTATTTGAACAAACACATTGCCGGAATAAAGCGCAGTTTCAATACCGCGCCGCAAATTGCTTCAGTCGGATGGCTCCGTCATAAAACCAACCGGATCAAAAGGGTTTTCAACTCATATAATTTTTCATTAATTCTCAACGGATGCGGCAATTATCGCTATCAGGGCAAATTGTACGAAGTGAACGCCCCCTGCGTACTGACCCAGTGGCCCGGCGAAATGATGGATTACGGTCCGGAAACAGCGTGGGAGGAATTCTACATGATCTATCCGGAATCCGCCGGCGCCGCGCTCCGGGAAAGAAAACTGTTCAAAGACGGCATGTTCATGTGGAACATCAGCGAAACCCGGCATATACCGGAAGCGGTGGAAACGGCCAAACTGCTGATGATGCAGCCGGACCATCCCGGCAATGCCGACCGCATCGACCACCTTTGTGAATGGATGGTGCTGGAAAGCCTGATTGAAAGAACCGGATTGCACGCCGGCAAATACGAACAGCAGATCCATGAGACTGCAATGCGGATCACGCTGCATCCGGAACAGTATTACGATTTTGATGCGATTGCGGACGAAATGAACATTTCGCCAGCCACTTTCCGCCGCTACTGGCTGATGTATGTTCAACTGCCTCCGGGGGAATATCTGATTGACCGCAGAATCAGAAAAGCAAGGCGTCTGCTCACGGAAACAACGATCAGCATCGGCGAAATTGCCGTTCAATCCGGATTCAATGACCAGTTGTATTTTTCCCGCCGCTTCCGCCTGGAAACCGGCCTGACGGCCTCCGCCTACCGCCAGGCCAACAGCGCGCTGCTCTTTAATTCACTGAAAACCGGTACACGGCAGCGTCTTCCGGCAAAATCATAGTTATTGATGCCGGCCGGTTAATTTGCATTCGACAATTTTTATAAATTAGCATTTCGGAATCAGTGATAAAATTTGACTGGACATGCTTGCCGGTGTATTCATAAATAACGGAGTCTCCTTGTCGGACAGCGCGACTCGCTTTTTGAAGTTTCCCAGGTTCGACGGGTATTGAACTATTAAAATAGAAATTTAAAATTATGAAAATCAATTTAAACGGTCAATGGCTGCTTAGCGGGAAATTAGAACAGGGCACTGCCAAAGTAGTGAATATATCTGCAACGGTGCCGGGGAATATTGAAAAAGATTTGTTCGCTAACGGCATTATTGCAGACCCTTATATTAAAATGAATGCCAAAACACTCAGGGACTATGAATTTTTCGAGTGGGAGTATTCGCGCACTTTCGAATATGACGGAGAAAATCGTAAAGTTGAACTGTTTTTTGAAGGCTTGGACTGCTATGCGACAGTCTATTTGAACGGCATGGATATCGGAAGCTGTCAAAACGCCCTTATCACGCAAAAATTCGAGGTGACCAATGCGCTGAAAAAAGGCGTGAACCGGTTGTCCGTAAAAATTCACAGCGCCAACAATATGTTCCGCAATTATGAACTGGATGCGATCTCATTCAGCGCATACCCGTTTAATTATGAATCATTAAGGGTCCGCAAGCCGGCCCACGCCTGGGGCTGGGATATTGCGCCGCGCATGGCGCTTGGCGGCATCTTCAGGCCGGTTTATTTGCAGGAAACGCCGCCAGTATATTTCAGGGAAACATCGCTGCATCTGACGCAGCTTAAAGCCAATGCGGCGGCGATGATGTTTAATTATCATTTTGTTACGGATCAACCGGTCATTAAAGATCTGGCGGTTAAAGTTTCCGGCATCTGCGGCAACTCCGGATTCAGTGCGCAAATGCCGGCATGGTCAACTGCCGGTGTTATAAAATTCGATATACCCGGCCCGGAGTTATGGTGGCCGCGCGGTTACGGCAAAGCCAATTTGTACGATGTCACCGTGGAACTTCTGCAAGGCGGAACGGCAGTCGCTGAACATAAATTCACTACCGGCATCCGGAAAATAACGTTGAAGGCGAACGAGGTATGGACCGAAGGGGAACAACCTGATTTCCAGTTTTACGTCAATTCCATGCCGATTAATATTCACGGCTGCAACCATGTGCCGGCCGATGCTTTGCACGCCAACGATGTTGAGCGGCTGCCCCGGATTATCGGGCTGGCGGCGGATTTAAATTGCAATATGCTGAGATTGTGGGGCGGCGGAATCTATGAATCGCCAGTCTTTTATGATTTATGCGATCAAAATGGCATCCTGATCTGGCATGATTTCATGATGGGCTGTGCGGTTTATCCGCAGGATGATGAATTTTTAAGCGTTATAAAGGAAGAGGCGACCCAGATTGTCAAGCGCCTGCGGCATCACCCCTCGATTGCGCTGTGGGCCGGGGATAATGAGTGCGACTGCGTGCCATTCTGGTCTTTAAGTTTTGACCCGAATCGCAACCGGATCACCCGCGAAATATTGCCGCGGGTGATTCTGCGCCATGATCCGACGCGGGAATTTTTGCCGAGTTCGCCGTGGTATTCGCCTGAAGCGGTGGCCGAAGGCAAAAAAATTGACGAAAGGTTTGATCCGACGTTTCTGGCGCCGGAACAACACTTATGGGGGCCCCGCGATTACTTTAAAAGTGACTTTTACCGCAATACCAGAGCCTCATTCACCAGTGAGATCGGCTACCATGGCTGCCCTGGCGTCAGTTCGATAAAAAAGTTTATTTCCGGCGATAAAATCTGGCCGTACAGCAATAATGACGAATGGGATTTTCACGCCAGCAATCCATTTCACGGCGATAATGACGGCTTGAATTACCGGACTTATTTAATGGCCGATCAGATTAAAGAGATGTTCGGCGGAATTCCTGACAATCTTGAAGATTATGCCCTGGCAAGTCAGATCTGCCAGGCGGAGGCTAAAAAGTTTTTCATTGAACTGGTACGCTCAAAACCGAAAATGTCGGGTCTCCTGTGGTGGAACCTGATCGACTGCTGGCCTCAGTTCTCTGACGCGGTGGTGGATTATTACTTTTGCAAAAAACTTGCTTACCATTATATCAGAAGAGTGCAGCAGGATGTGGTCGTAATGGTTGGCGATGCTGAAAGCTGGCACCAGAACGTGATTGTTGCAAATGGTTCCGCCCGGGCGCTGACCGGCCATTACAAAATATGGGACAGCGGCAGTAATGAGATTTTCAGTGAAAAAGATTTTACCGTCGGGTGTAACGGGAAAATTACGGCAGACAGAGTAAAAGTCTGCACCACCGCAAAACGTTTATTGCTGATATCCTGGCAGTTGAGCAATGGTAAAACCGGGGTCAATCATGCGGTTTGCGGCAATCCGCAGTTTGATCTGGAGGTATTCCGCAAGGACTGGCTGCCCAAAATCGCCGGGCTCGACAATGCTTTCAGCGCTGAAAATACAGGGAAATAAAAGGCTGGATGGCTACCCCGCAAGGATTTGAACCTCGACTAAATGGACCAAAACCACTTGTGCTACCATTACACCACGGGGTAAAATCCGGGGATCGGTAAACAACTCCCGGAACTGGGTATAAAAGTTAATCCATTTTCGAAAAAATTCCATTCATAAATCAAATTTATAAGCGAAATTATCAAGAAAAGCACTATATTACAAATTCAGAATTCAGTGGACAGGAGTCAGAATTCAGAATAAAGACAGTTGAAGCGTGAAGACTGGAGCCAGGCGACAAGCTCAGTTGGAATGGATATAAAAGGCAAAAAACATTGAAGAATTAAGCCTGCGGCAAAACGGCAGTAAATACGGAGACGCAATGCATCCTATATTTTTGGAAATCGGTTCGCTGTCCATCAGATGGTACGGCATCATGGCCGCGCTGGGCTTTCTGGCGGCGGTTTTTCTTGTCAGCTATAACCGGAAAATTGCCGGAATGAGCCGCGACCAGGCGACGACGCTGGTGTTCATCGGGGTATTTGCCGGCATCATCGGGGCGCGGATCGCTTATGTCATCCAGTTCTGGGAAGCCCAGAAATACAACGAAAATCTGCTGGAGATATTCCGCATCGACCGCGGCGGGCTGGTTTTTTACGGCGGCTTTTTCCTCGCGGCGCTGTGCATCATTTTGTACTGCCGTAAAAACAAGTTTGACGTGCTGCGGGTGCTGGATGTTGTCGCCCCCGCCCTGGCGCTGGGACACATGTTCGGGCGCATCGGCTGTTTCCTGAACGGCTGCTGCTTCGGCAAACCGACCGAGTGCTTCCTGGGCGTGATCTATCCGGCAGGCAGCCCGCCGGACCACATGCACCCCGGCCTGCCGCTGCATCCGGTGCAGTTGTATGAAGCATCCGCCAACCTGATCCTGTTCGCTGTCATGTTCTATCTGGTAAGGAATACCAGACGCGGCATCACGACCGCCTCTTATCTGATCGCCTACGGCATGCTCCGTTTCATGGACGAATTTTTCCGCGGCGACCACACCGACGCGATAGCCGGATATTTCACCAGGGCGCAGGCCATCGGAATGCTCCTGATTCCGGCAGGCATCATTCTCCTCATCTATTTCATACGCTATGACAAAAAAAATAATAAAACTGCACGTTGAGCCGGAGCACGCCGGCAAGCGGCTTGACCTGCTGCTGGCGGCGATGCTGCCGGACTGTTCGCGCTCGTATCTGCAGAAGCTGATTAAAAACGGCGCGGTGCGCTGCGGCGACGCCGTCTGCACCGCCCAGCGTTCTCCGGTAAAAAGCGGCGTCAGAATCATCATCGAAATCGAGGAGGCCGAATCCAGTGTGCCGGTCGGCGAGAATATAGACCTGCCGGTGCTGTATGAGGACGCTTCGCTGCTGGTGATCAACAAACCGCCGGGCATGGTGGTGCATCCGGGGGCGGGCAACCATACCGGCACCGTGGTCAACGCCCTGCTGGGCCGCAATCCGGAACTGGCGGATGAATTGTCCATGGATGAGTCGCGGCCGGGGATCGTGCACCGGCTGGACAAAGACACGTCCGGCTGTCTGGTGATTGCGAAAACCCCGCAGGCCCAGTTCAAGTTGTCGCGCTCTTTTGCCGAGCGGGAAGTCGCCAAAACCTACGCCGCGCTGGTCCGGGGCATTCCCGTCAAGAAAACGGAGAAGATTGTCACGCTGATCGGGCGGCATCATGTCAACCGGCAGAAAATGGCCGTCACCGAACGCAACGGACGGGAAGCCGTGACGGTTTACGAGGTGCTTAAATGCGGTAAGATTGAAGGCGTCCAGGTCAGCATGTTAAGCGTAAAGATTCTCACCGGCAGAACGCACCAGATCCGGGTGCATATGGCGTATAAAGGACATCCGGTGCTGGGCGATACCGTGTACGGCGGCGTCCAGAAACTGAAAGTCCCGAGGCAGATGCTGCATGCCTGGAAATTGTCTTTCCCGCACCCTGAAACCGGCAGAATGATCTCCTTCGAAGCCCCCCTGCCCGATGACTTTATCGGCTTCATGGATTCAATCACCTGACACATCTTGCCGGAAATCGTCATGAATTAATTTTTCAATTTGAATTTGCCTGACTCTGAAGTAACTTTTCATTATGGACAACATATTTCCAAAAACAGTCAGCCATGTGGCGATAATATCCCCGGCAGGCCCCGCCGACAGGGCGCGGATCGAAGCCGGAGTTGCGCTTCTGCACAGTTGGGGGCTGCGGGTCACTGTCATGCCGCATGTCTTCAGCGGGACGCGGGAAGGCTATCTTTCCGCCTCCGCCGCCGAACGTCTGGCCGATCTTCACGCCTGCTGGCATGACACAAGCATTGATCTGGTGATCTGCGCCAGAGGCGGGTTCGGCTCGGCGCATCTGCTGCCGGAAATTGACTGGAAACTGCTGCGTTCACGTCCGCTCCCGCTGATCGGTTACAGCGACATCACCGCGCTGCACCTGGCGATGCTGAAAATGGATGCCGGAATACCGGTTGCCGCGCCGATGGCGGCGAAAATGCATGAAGCATTCATTGAAAACCCGTTCGCGCAATACACCGCGGATTACTGCCGCGCGGCCATGCTCGGACTGCCGGTGCGGATTAAGAGCCCGGACGGCGGCAATCCCGTCAGGATCATCAAACCAGGCTGCGTCGAGGCGCTGCCGCTCCCCGCAAACCTCGCGGTAATGGTGACGCTGTGCGGAACAGAATATTTTCCGGACGTTGCCGGCAGGGTGCTGATCCTGGAAGATTTGAACGAGCCGCCTTACCGCATTGACCGTTATCTGACGCAGTTGAAACAGGCCGGCGTACTGTCTAAATGCGCCGGAATCGCGTTCGGGGATTTTCTGGACTGCGGCGCGCATGATGAGCTGCAGTTGATTTTCCATAAAGCGGCGGAGGCTGTCAGCGGCCCGGTCATTACCGGATTCCCGTTCGGACACGGCCTGCCGGTAGTAAGCATCAGCATGAACCGCCGGATAAGAATCACCGAATCCGGAACGGTTTTCATCGGCGAATAATCAGTCCTTCACCGGGCCGATTCCCGGCTTTGGCATCTGCTTATCCTTGTGGTAATCCTCATTGTTCGGAAACAGTTTCCTGGCAATTTCCAGATTCCGCAGCGCCTCGGCATCCCTGCCCTGAGCTTTCTGCAGCATGTAAAGCCGGAAGTAGATGAAAGAGCGCTGCGGTGAAAGCACCCTGGCTCTATTGTAGAAATCTTCCGCCGCGTCAGGATACCCCCGCGCCAGCATGAAATCCGCCGCCGCCGCCCACGGGAAAGGCGAATACGGCCTGATCTCAATGCAGTTTAACAGTTCGCGCTTGACCTGTTCCGGGGTGACACTGAAGTATTCTTCGCGTGACTTGCCCTGCGGACTGCATAAATCGTTCAGCCGGGAAAACGCATAGTCAGCTTTCAGCAGATGGAACCCGCCGCAGGCGGCAACCAGGCCGGCGACCAGCAGCGCCGCCGCGGTAAACAGATTGACCGGAAGCATTGAAGCTGATTTCTTTCCGCCCGCAGGCGCTTTCGCTTTTTCATCCGGAACCGTCATCGCCACCATCAGAACCAGCGCCGTCGCCATGGACGCCGGGATCTGCAAATTCACATCCATCAGCGAATGAATAAAATAGGCCGTCAGGCCGAAAAACACATAACTGTCCGGTGAAGCAAACAGCGTTTTTCTGGCGGTACTGTAGATTTTTCCGGCAATCTTCACCAGCGGATAGACTATCGCCGCGAGACACGCGGCAAAACCGGCAATTCCGGTCTGCGACAGAAAATCCATCAGGATATTGTGCGCGGTATGCGGCGCTTCCTTCGACACGGTCAGCTTCAGCAGCATGTGGTCATGGAAGAAATCCCCCCAGCCGGTACCCAGCCACGGATGACTGAGAAACATCAGAAACGAGGTGTAGACATAATCAAACCGCACCAGCATCGAATGAAAACCGCGACCGGCATAAGCGATATACAGCGCACCGCCAATAATCACTGCCGGAACCAGCACAAATATCGCAATGCGGATGCCTTTGCGCACCGGAAAGATCATAATGAAAATCACGCAGGCGATTATCAGCGTCAGAAACGCCCCGCGGCTGCCGGTCGCGAAGAAAACCATGCCCGTCAGCAGTGCCTGTACCGGAATGAAAACCGCCCTGGAAATCTTGCTGGGCTCGATTCTGCCGCAAAGCCGCCAGCATAAGCAGAAACACAGCGGCATGATCAGCAGCAGATAACCGGCCAGCGAATTGCAGGAGGCAAAAGTGGAGAAAACCCGGGTGTCCCAGACCCGCGATTTTAAATCTCCGCTCATGCTGTTACCGTACTGCTGCTCCTGGGCTTCCACAAATTTGCGGGTTTCCTCAAAACCGGAGAACATCTGTTCAATGCCCAGAACCACCGTCAGCGCGGCCCCGATGAAAATGCTCCACAGCACCGCCTGTTTGAATTCCGGCAGACTGGACAGCATCAGCCAGACGGCCGCGCCGAACGCGGCAAATCCGAAGATATGCACCACATAGATTATCACATAATCCACCGTGCTGGCGTTGACCGCCCCGATAATCGAGACGAACGCCACCAGCAGCCACAATGCCGTCACGGTAAATGCCGTCCGCGAATCCTGGAACCGCACCGGAAAAACCAGCAGCGACAGCAGCAGCAATCCCCCCGACACCATCGGAAAAGATATCGCCGGCCAGGTGATGATCATCCAGGAAAAAGCATCGGGCGGATAATATGCGGCCACTTCCGGCAATCCCGCCAGCGTTCCGAATTTCAGCGGCAGCAGCAAGATTACAATGATTATCATCCAGGCAACAACATTGCGTATGAAACTCATGAACAATCCCTGTCAGTTAATTTTATAGTTCAAACAGTAATATAACTGGCGTAAAAACTCAAAGCAAACCGGAACCGGATATTTCCGCGCTATTGCCTTAACATTATGTTTGCGCAGCAATCTCCTGACAAACTAATTGAAGCCGTCATGCATGTCAAAACCGGCGGCAAATCCTGCCAGTTTGCCATCCCCGTAAAATTGTTTAGCCTCCAGATTTTTAATCGAGAGTAACACCAGAAAATACGACCAGCTTAATTGTCGTGACAGCGTAACGACAATCTGTTTGTCCACCTTCAGGGCAAAAATACCACCGGCTCTGCCGGTGCGTTCCCAAAAATCTTCAGATTCAAGTGATTTAGAAAAACCTCCTGTGCTATAGTAACGCATGGTTCGCCAACCACGTTA
>Ga0172379_10003234_pt1 | contig 26444 bp, 27 predicted proteins | sample GrowelOW334metaG_FD_119756 | JGI IMG/M metagenome (GOLD analysis project Ga0172379, IMG submission 119756) | Groundwater microbial communities from an aquifer near a municipal landfill in Southern Ontario, Canada - Groundwater well OW334 metaG | ecosystem: Environmental > Aquatic > Deep...
TCGCCGGTACTGCACGCAAGAGTGGTAATCAGTCCGTTTTTCGACACGACTTTGGTATCCCCGGTATTCATCAGCATGAAGCAGCCTGTGCCATAGGTGTTTTTAACCGTGCCTTCCTCGAGGCAAGCCTGTCCGAACAAGGCCGATTGCTGATCACCTGCCACCCCGCAGATCGGAATCCGGTGGCCATCATCGGTAAAATATCCGAAGAGGCCGGACGATGGCTTGACCGCCGACATCATCGATCGCGGAATATTCAGCTGCTGGAGGAGGAAGTCGTCCCATTCAATGGTCGAGATATTGAAAAGCATGGTGCGGGAGGCGTTCGTATAATCGGTAAGATGAGCCTTACCCCCGGTCAGTTTCCATATCAGCCAGCTATCCACAGTTCCGAATAATAACCCCCCTTCATCCGCCTTATGTTGTGCACCTTCCACCTCATCTAGCATCCACCTGATTTTGGTGGCTGAAAAATAGGAGTCGATCACCAGACCGGTATTTTCACGGACATAATCTTCCAGCCCTTTCGCTTTAAGCATTTCACAGATGGGCGCAGTCCTTTTATCCTGCCATACAATGGCGTTCCCGATCGCTTTTCCGCTCATTTTATCCCAGATGATGGTTGTTTCCCTCTGGTTGGTAATTCCAATGCCGGCAATCTGGCTAAAATCGATCCTGGCCTCCTCCATCACCTCCCATATGGTTGCCCATTGCGATGCCCAGATTTCTTCAGGATCGTGCTCCACCCATCCGGGTTTGGGGTAGATCTGCCTGAATTCTTTTTGCGAAATTCCCCGGATGGTTCCTTTTGTATCCACCAGCAATGTCCGGGAGCTGGTTGTGCCCTGATCGAGGGCAAGAATGAATTTTTCTTCCATGGCAATTTCGCTGTTATAGTTTCTTCTGATCCTCTTTAAGCTGCCTGTATACTGCGGCGACCACAACCAGGAGGATCAATCCTGACAAAATCCAGAAGGGCCATCTTGCGTTGTGCTTCATAATCAGGTCATACACGAGTGCGCCATATACCCCTCCGAGCACCGGCCCTACCACAGGAATCCAGCTGTATCCCCAATCTGAATTTCCCTTCCCTGCTATCGGAAGCAGGAAATGCGCAATCCGGGGTCCAAGGTCGCGTGCCGGGTTGATGGCATAACCGGTGGTCCCTCCCATTGAAACACCAATGGCTATGATCAGGAAACCTACGATTAAAGGATTTAAACCTTCGGTAAACTTATTGGCACCAATGAAAAGTAAGCCGGTTATCAGGACGAAAGTCCCGATAATTTCACTTAACAGATTGGCCCATTGAGAACGGATGGCAGGAACGGTGCAGAAAACTGCCAGTTTGGTGGTCTGGCTTTCCGTATTCTTCCAATGAGGGAGATAATGCATCCAAACAACGGTTCCACCTACTATTCCACCCAGCATCTGGGCAAGTATGTAATTCGGAACATTCTCCCATGGAAATGCGCCCTGAGCAGCCAGGGCCAGTGTAACCGCGGGATTCAGATGGGCTCCGCTGATGCTTCCCACGCCATAAATGGCCAGGGCGACACCCAGTCCCCACCCCACCGTGATCACTATCCATCCGGCATGTTCAGATTTGGTGCCTTTCAATACCACACCCGCTACCACTCCGTCGCCGAACAGGACCAATATCGCTGTTCCGATTAATTCCGCTAAAAATTGTGACATAAGTTTAGTTTTTGAGCCTCTTAAAAATAGGTAGAAGCCACGGAAAATAAAAGTTATACGTAAGTTTGTAGTTGTTGTGAAACAATAATCTTTCATACTGAACCGGATCAGCGAAATGGCAGATAAAATAAATGGGGAGACACCGAAAAGAATCATCCCTAAACCACTGATTTATAGCTTATTCATCAGTTTGTTCATTGTTGCTTTGTTGACCTTGCTCAAAGCGTACCATGTCTGGGATCTGCCATCAACAGTACTTTTAGTTGGCCGGTGGATGGTAATGAGCCTGATTATTCTCTACGCGATCTTTAAAAGGTCGCTTACGACATGGATTCTGATCAGCATGATCGTCGGCGCGGAGTTCGGCCACGACCTTCCCGAGATCGCTGTTGGAATGAACCTGGTGAGTAAAATATTCCTCCGGCTGATAAAAACGATCATCGCACCCCTGCTTTTTGCAACGATAGTAAACGGGATTGCCGGACATTCGGATCTCAAACAGGTGGGACGGATGAGCTGGAAATCGCTGGTATATTTTGAAGTGGTAACCATTATCGCGCTGTTTATCGGGCTGATAGCCATTAATATCGGCAAGGCCGGTGTCGGGGTGACTATCCCTGAAGCCATCAGCCAGGCAAATGCCCCGGAAGTGATACCCCAAACAACAGCCGAAATCATCCTGCACATCTTCCCTGAGAATATTGCAAAATCAATTTATGAAGGTCAGGTTTTACAAATTGTCATCTTCAGCATTCTGTTCGGGATCGCCGTAGCGATGATGAAAAGGCAGCATTATGGTCCGATGATTAAGTTCACGGAATCACTGGCCGATGCGATGTTTAAGTTTACCGAGATCATCATGTATTTTGCCCCTCTGGCAGTTTTCGCAGCTATTGCTTACAGTGTGGGCCATATGGGGATAGACATCCTGGTTAACCTCTTTAAACTGCTTGCCACGCTTTATGTATCCCTGTTTATTTTCCTGCTTGGAGTGTTATTTCCGATTGCCTTGTTTCTTGGCATCCCGGTAAGGAAATTCATCAAGGCCATTGCCGAACCCGTAACCCTTGCCTTTGCCACAACCAGCTCGGAGTCGGCGCTGCCGATGGCGATGGAGCGTATGGAGGAGTTTGGTGTACCGCGGAAGATTGTCGCCTTTGTTATGCCAACCGGGTACAGTTTCAACCTTGCGGGCACTACTTTGTATTTATCTCTGGCAACCATTTTTGTTGCCCAGATCAGTGGAATTCATCTGTCAATCGATAAGCAATTGGTGATCATGTTCACGTTGATGCTGACCAGCAAGGGCGTAGCCGGGGTTCCAAGAGCCTCTCTGGTCATCTTGCTGGGAACGGCCGCCAGTTTTGGATTGCCGACGTGGCCTATCTATATCATTCTCGGTATCGATGAATTGATGGACATGGCGCGTACCGCAGTTAATGTGATCGGTAATTGTCTGGCTACCGTGGTTATCGCTATCTGGGAGAAAGAGTACGTCCGGCCCGGCAAATTGACCGTTCAGGCGGCTCCGTCAATTAATAATCCAGTAAAAAATGAACATCAGGAAGTCAGCAACACGGATTATTAACATTCTCTATCTTACCCTAAAGAAACGAAGGTCGGGGAATGATTTGTTCACAAAACAAATTGATTCATTCTTTGTGGACGTTTACAAAATCCATCAGTTCCTGGCCCGATTTTTCAAAGAAGTCTTTCAAAGGCCGGTTGAGTTCAGGGAAATCGTGAGGCAATGCTTTGAAGTGGGGTTCAAATCCATTCCGCTGATCACCCTTACCGGTTTTGTTATCGGGATCGTTTTCACCAAGCAGTCGCGGCCTTCGCTGGTTTCCTTTGGTGCCGCGTCATGGCTTCCTTCATTGATCGGGATCGCTTTTGTGCGGGCCATCGGACCAATGGTCACTGCACTGATTGCCGCCGGCAAAGTCGGGTCCAATATCGGAGCCGAACTGGCATCCATGAAGGTGACTGAGCAGATCGATGCCATGGACGTGTCGGCGGTTAATCCCTTCAAATTTCTTGTGGTTACCCGCGTCTTAGCCACAACGATTATGCTTCCGGTTTTAATGGTCTACTGTACTTTTGTCGGCCTTTTGGGATCCTATCTGAATGTCCATGCCAATGAACTCACCAGTTTCATAACCTTTATCGAAAGTGCCTTTTCATCCATTAGTTTCATCGATATCTGGTCGGCCGTCATCCGGTCGTTCTTTTATGGTTTCACCATTGGAATTGTTGGATGTTACCGCGGTTTTCATGCCATCAACGGAACCCAGGGCGTCGGAAAAGCTGCCAACCGGGCCGTTGTATTTTCGATGTTCCTGATTTTTGCCGAGGAACTGGTTGCGGTTCAGATAACGAGCTGGATAAACTCTTTTTAATATCAGAAAATGGTGAAAAATTCTACAGAGGATATTAAAAAGGAAGTCGTGATTTCGATCCGCGGACTGTTCAAATCATTCGGCGATTTAGAGGTTCTCAAAGGAATCGACCTGGATGTCATTAAAGGAGAAAACTTTGTGGTGCTCGGGCGATCAGGCAGCGGGAAATCGGTTTTGATCAAGATCATTGCGGGTCTGTTAAAACCCGACTTGGGACTGGTCAATGTCCTGGGCCTCGAAGTCGATAAATTAAACGTGAAAGACCTGCATGCACTCCGGCTTAAAATGGGATTTATCTTCCAGAGCAGTGCATTATACGACAGCATGACGATCAAGGAAAACCTGGAATTTTCCATGATTCGGAATTACAAGAAAAAGACCGCCAAAGAGGTGAACAATGCGATTGAGGAAGTGCTGGATGCGGTAGGGCTGCTGGAGAAAATAAACGAGATGCCGTCCGACCTTTCCGGGGGCCAGGTCAAGCGGATCGGTATCGCACGGACCCTGATCATGCGGCCGGAAATCATGCTTTATGATGAGCCGACTGCCGGTCTCGACCCGATCACCTGCACCGAAATAAATGAACTGATTAATGAAGTGCAAAGGAGATATAATACCAGTTCGATCATCATCACGCATGACCTTACCTGCGCCAAGTCAACCGGGCACCGGATTGCGATGCTGCAGGATGGAAATTTCTTAAAAGTCGGGTCATTTGAAGAGGTATTTGAAACGGAGGATATCCGGATAAAGAGTTTTTTTGATTACAATTTTATACAGTAAAAAATGAAATCGACCATACACAGGAGGGCAGTGATCGTTGGACTGTTCCTTTTCATTGGAGTGATAATCCTGATGATGGGTATCCTAACGGTGGGCAACCTGCGTAACAGTTTCGTAAAGAAATTCACCGTAACCACCCTGTTCGACGAGGTAAACGGTTTACAATCCGGTAATAACGTCTGGTTTTCCGGAGTTAAAATCGGAACCGTAAGTACACTCCGTTTCTACGGTAAATCCCAGGTCAAGGTCAGCATGAAGCTCGACCGTGAAGCCCAGTCCTTTATACGTAAGGATGCGAAAGCCAAGGTCAGTACCGATGGGTTGATCGGAAACAAGATCATTGTTATTTACGGGGGAACCGACAGTACCGAAGCCATTCAAGATGGCGATGCACTAACCATTGAAAAAACCCTCTCGACGGACGACATGCTGAAAACTCTGCAGGAAAACAATATTAACTTGCTGGCTATCACCGGAGATTTCAAGGAAATCAGCAAAAAAATCAGGAACGGTGAGGGCACGTTGGGTAAATTGCTGACCGACGAAGCCTTGTTCGCCAATGTGGGCCAAACGGTTGAGATTTTAAGAAAAGCCGCTTTGAATGCCGAAAAACTCACCGCCTCACTATCAGATTACGGGACAAAAATGAACCAGAAGGGAAGCCTGACTTATAACCTCGTGAATGACACGGTGGTATTCAACACCATCAAAGCCACCGTTCTGGAGCTGAAACAAATTGCACAGACAGCCACGCAGCTGACCGCCAACCTGAAGAATGCCACTTCCGACCTGAATAACAGCAACAGTCCGGCAGGGGTTATCCTGCATGATCAGCCGGCCGCATCAGATTTGAAAGCTACTCTCAAAAACCTGGAGCTCAGCACCCGAAAGCTGAATGAAGACCTGGAAGCGCTGCAGCACAATTTCCTGTTTAAGGGATATTTCAAGAAGAAAGCAAAAGAAAAGTAGGCCTGCCGTAGGGGAGGAGCAACGACTCCTCCCGTAAACCGTAGACCGTAGGGGAGGAGCAACGGCTCCTCCCGTTTGGCAATTGGCAGTTGGCATAAAAAAACCGCCGCAATTAAGTTTGCGGCGGTTTTTTCGTCGGGGTAGTAGGATTCGAACCTACGACCCCCTGGTCCCAAACCAGGTGCGCTAACCGGACTGCGCTATACCCCGAGGAGTGTGTGGGTTTGTGTGTGGGTGTGGGTGTGGGGTTTGAGTGTCGAGTTTGTGTGTGTTTTTTGTTTGTTAAGTATTATGCCTGAGAACGGTACATGCCCAAAAGCATTTTTGAAGCTTTCTCGTATCCCAGGTAAAATTCATCAAATTCTTCTTTTGTCAGATATCCAAGTTCTTTTGCCAGTTCAATCAGGGCGGCACATTCAAAAACGCTGCCCCTTGAGATGGTGTAGTAATGCTGTTTGTCGGCCGAGGTCATCCTTCCGGTCCCTTCCGCAAGGTTCAGCAAACTGCTTAGGCTGGCTCGCTTCCACTGGTCGATGACAAAGGGGTCCGCATTAACGATGGTCCGGATCTTTTTATAAACCATGAAGTTCAGCTTCTTCAGCTCCTGATAAAGATCCAGCTTCTCGAAATCAAACATCATTTTCGGTATTAAAACACTGCATCCACACTCACACCGCACACCCAAACACACACCCACTTCGCGGAGAGAGGGGGATTCGAACCCCCGGTACACTAATCGCATACGGCAGTTTAGCAAACTGCTGGTTTCAGCCGCTCACCCATCTCTCCGGATAAGTGCGGCAAAAGTAAATAATTTACCGCACTATCCAAACTTTTATTTGTCTTTTGGCCTATCGTGCTTTCCGGGAGGTTCGCTGATCGAATTCCGCATGTGCGTGTCCGCCTCAATGTTCTTGATCTTCTGATAATCCATAATCCCCAGGTTACCGGCCCTGAAGGCTTCGGCCATGGCAAGCGGGACCTGCACCTCGGCTTCAATCACCTTGGCACGGGCTTCCTGTGCCTTGGCTTTCATCTCCTGTTCCAGGGCAACAGCCATCGCCCGGCGTTCCTCAGCTTTGGCCTGTGCGATGTTCTTATCGGCATTGGCCTGATCCATCATGAGGACTGCACCGATGTTCTTCCCGACATCGACATCGGCCACATCGATGGAAAGGATCTCAAAAGCAGTTCCTGCATCCAGACCTTTCTCCAGTACGATCCTGGATATCGAATCCGGCTTGGCCAGTACATCCTTGTGTGAGTCAGCCATACCGATGGAAGTGATGATCCCCTCCCCTACACGGGCGAGCACCGTTTCTTCACCGGCACCACCGACCAGCTGCTTGATGTTGGTACGTACGGTAACCCGGCATTGAACAATGAGTTCAATACCGTTTTTGGCCACCGCTTTAACCGGTGGAGTGTTGAGCACCTTCGGGTTCACCGACATCTGAACGGCCTCCAGTACGTTTCGTCCGGCCAGGTCGATTGCGGTTGCCATTTTAAAATCCAGCGCGAGATTAGCCTTGTCGGCTGATACCAATGCATTAACAACAAGCTGAACATGACCGCCTGCCAGGTAATGCGCTTCCAGGTCATCACGTTTGAGCGCGATCCCGGCCTTGGTACCGACAATCATTGCATTGATGATCACTCTTGGCGGAACTTTTCTCCACCGCATAAAGATCAATTGAAGTAAAGAAACCCTGACGCCGCTGATCATCGCCTGAAACCAAAGGCCAAGCGGAACAATGTACATCAGAATCGCCAGACCGACAATGGAAGCAGCAATAATACCGATCAGATAAATCGTGTTTGTGTCCAGATTCATATTATTCAGTTTTAATTTTTACTACAACAAAAGAAGGCTCCACCCTGATGACGACAATCGGGCTCTGCTGGTCGATAAAAGGCCCCTCGGAATGAGCCTCCACCCGATATTCGCCGATCTGGGCCATACCAACCGGGCCCAGACGGGTGATGGTAATTCCCATATCCCCGGGGACAATTCCGTGTCCGGTCACATCATTGGCCTTTGAGTTGATCTGGGCGTGCAATGAAACCCGACGCCAGGTTTTTGAACGGAAGGTTAATGCAATCACGATACTCATCGACACCAGGACGCTCAAGAGGACAAGGGTTCCGGTAGTGGCTCCGAAAAGGCTGAAGGACAGATAAACCGAAACCGCCATCAATATCAGGGCCCCAATTCCGGCGATGCTGATGCCGGGTATGACAAGCAGTTCAAGCAGGAAAAGAACCAAACCTGCGAGAATCATTAATACAATTCCGAATAAAGTCATAAGGATTAATTAATCGATGGTCACCAGAAGTCCCCTGTTTACTAAACTCTGATGCATCGGTTTCAGGGTGTTCATGCCCCCTTTTTTAATATCACAGGCCCCCTGATGGTGGGTAATAAATGCGCATTGCTCAGCTTGAAGGGGTTCATGGCCGCAAACCACAACCAAAGAGTCTATCACAAAAACAAAGGTGTTTACATCATCATTATGTAAAACCAGTAAATGTTCTTCTTCGGAACTGAAATTGGTCAGATCTTCTGATTCAGGGATTCGCTTGGTAACATTCCGGCCCATTGCTTGTTTTTTAGGGAATGCCAAATTAGAAAATTTTATTCACACCAGGACACCTGACTGTTAATAAACTTCCAAAAGGCGGAGAAATTGAACGGGATATAGTTGATATATTTGTACTTTAACGAAAATGGCACGAATCATGGAAAAGTTGAAAATTGGCGACAAAGCCCCCGGATTTTCCTATAGCGGTTCAGATGGTGTTACTCACAGCCTGACTGATTTTCTTGGAAAGAAAGTGATTTTGTACTTCTATCCTAAAGACAATACTCCGGGATGCACGCTTGAGGCATGCAGCCTGCGCGACGGTTATGACGAATTGCGGACCAGGGGTTTTGAGGTGATCGGGGTAAGCGCCGATTCGACAAAGTCGCATGATGGTTTCAAGGCAAAGTTCAAGCTGCCCTTTGATCTGGTTTCGGATATCGACAAATCGGTATTGAATGCTTACGGGGTTTGGGGCGAAAAAAAATTCATGGGAAAAAGCTTCATGGGTATTGTGCGCACCACCTTTATTATCGATGAGAAGGGCCTGATCCTCCATATCATCGACAAAGTGAATACCAACAATCATGCAAAACAAGTGTTGGATAAGATGGAAAAATGATCCCATTTCTCCACTTTTGCATGTTTTCTGCATCTATATTACCAGCTAATCAAACTTCAAATGGAAAAAGACAATTCAATCCAGAAAGAAAAACAAAAGGCGTTACAGCTCACTATCGAGAAATTAGAGAAGAGTTACGGCAAGGGTACCATCATGAGGATGGGCGATGATGCGATTGAGGATATCCCGGTAATCCCTTCGGGTTCCATCGCTCTCGACATTGCTATGGGAGTGGGGGGTTATCCGAAAGGCAGGGTAATTGAAATTTTCGGACCTGAATCTTCGGGTAAAACGACCCTGTCGCTGCATGCCATTGCCGAATGCCAGAAAGAGGGCGGGACAGCAGCCTTTATCGATGCAGAACATGCGTTTGACCGCTATTATGCCGAAAAACTGGGTGTAGATGTGGTCAATCTGCTGGTTTCACAGCCTGATAACGGGGAACAGGCCCTGGAGATTGCCGATCACCTGATCAGGTCGGGGGCAGTCGACATAGTGGTCATCGACTCTGTTGCCGCCCTCACTCCAAAAGCTGAAATCGAAGGTGAAATGGGCGATTCCAAAATGGGCCTCCAGGCCCGCCTGATGTCGCAGGCATTAAGAAAACTCACAAGTAACATCAGCAAAACAAAAACCTGCGTTATTTTCATTAACCAGCTGCGTGAAAAGATCGGGATCATGTTTGGCAATCCTGAAACCACCACCGGTGGTAATGCCCTCAAATTCTACGCTTCGATGAGAGTCGATGTCCGAAAGATAGGCCAGATCAAGGAAGGCGAAGACATGACCGGCAGCCGCACACGGGTGAAAATTGTTAAAAACAAGGTAGCCCCGCCATTTAAAAAGGCTGAATTCGACCTATTGTATGGTACGGGTATCTCTCGTATAGGTGAGGTCATCGACCTGGGTGTTGACCTGAATATCATTAAAAAATCGGGTTCCTGGTTTTCATATGGGGAAACCAAGCTAGGTCAGGGCCGCGACTCGGTTAAATCACTGCTTGATGACAATATTGAACTGGCTGAGGAAATCACGGTAAAAATCAAAGAAGCACTTAAAAATGCGAAAGTATAATAGAGGAGCCGTCATTCGGACGGCTCTTTTCTTTTTTCTCCTCCTTCCGGTGACCTTTATTTCATGCCGGAATAATGACAAGAAAGCGGTTAAAAAGGGCGAAAACACAGCTATGGCTACCCCGCCCGATTCATCAAGCCTTTTGGTGATCGAAAAACTCATCCGTGAAAATCCCAAAAGCCCGGACCTGTTTGCAAAAAGGGCAAAGATCTATGCCGATAAAAATAACTATACGCAGGCGTTGAGTGATATCACGATTGCCTTGAAAATGGACTCTTTGACCCCGGCCTATTATATCAGCCAGGCAGAGTATTACATCTTCAATGCTGAACCCAACAGTGCAAAAAAAGGACTGTCGGTGTGTCTGAATAAATTTCCCGAAAATACCGATGCAATGCTTAAAATGGCGGAGATCCATCTGTATTTGAAAGAGTACGGTCAAGCGAAAATGATGCTCAAACAAGTATTATCGATCAATAACGACCTGGCCCAGATTTACTTCATTCAGGGTCTGGTGGCACTGGAAACCACTGATTCGGTGGGTGCCCTGAATAGTTTCAAGATTACCATCGATAAGGATCCCGAATATTATGCCGCTTATATCCAGGCCGGAAAAATCTGCGCCAATCAGGGCAACGAGCTGGCCGTCCAGTATCTGAAATCAGCCATCGACCTTCAGCCGCATATGTTTGAAGCCCATTACCTGCTTGGCCTTTACTACCAGGATCATGGCTATCTGGATGAGGCTCAGCAGGAGTATGAATATATCAGCGCTAAAATCGACAGCACGCTGACCGAGCCATATTATAACCGCGGATACATTGAGATGGTGTATAAAGCGAATTTCAAGGAGGCTGGAAAATGGTTCAGCAAGGCTATTTACTGGAACCCCCAGTATGTGGATGCCTGGTACAACAGGGGATTCAGCTACGAACTCGATGGTGAGCTCTCAAAAGCCAAATCCGATTATGAGAAAGCCATGGAACTGCAGCCCAACTTCCCACTGGCAATCAAAGGATTGAACAGAATAGCAGATGGAAAACCGATAAAAAGAAAATAGCATGAAAAGGTTAAGCCGATTGATTCCCATTCTCCTGGTTGTCGCCTTTACCGGATGCACACAGAAAACACAGGAAGGTTTCCGGCCCGAAAACGTCCGGCTTTCGTCCGACAAAATGACCCCTGAGGTTTTGTGGACGTTTGGTAGGATAAGTAATGTGCAGTTGTCGCCCGACCTGACACAGGTACTCTTTGGAATCACTTATTACAACATCGAACAGAACAAAGGGTTCCGCGATCTGTATTTGCTTCCCGTAAGTGGGGGTCCGGTAAAAGCCATCACCAACACGGCAGTGAATGAAGCCGGGGAAATATGGCGTCCGGATGGAGAAAAGATCGGTTTCCTGAGCAGGGAATCAGGAAGTACCCAATTGTGGGAGATGAATCCGGACGGATCAGGCCGCAAACAAATATCGGATATTGAAAATGGCATATCCGGATTTAACTATTCGCCTGACCGGAAACATATTGCATTCATCAAGGAGGTCAAGGTCGCCCCTAACCTCAAGGATAAATATCCCGACCTGACCAAAACCGAAGCACGTGCCTACGATGATCTGATGTTCCGGCATTGGGATGAATGGGTTGAGACTTACACTCATGTTTTTGTTGCCGGGTTAAACAAAGGCCGGCTTGACCCGGTCACCGACATCATGGAGGGACAACCCTGGGAATCCCCACTGAAACCCAACGGAGGCATGGAACAGATTGCATGGTCGACTGATGGCACAAAACTGGTCTATACCTGCAGAAAGAAGGCCGGAAAGGATTATGCCCTCTCCACCAATTCCGATCTCTATCAATATGATGTTACAACAGGGCTGACCACCAATCTTACCGAAGGGATGTTGGGTTATGATATCAACCCGGCATTCTCCCCTGACGGTAAATACCTCGCATGGGAAAGTATGGAGCGCGATGGTTATGAAGCCGACAAGAACAGATTATATTTGCTTGATATACAAACAGGTACACGAGCCGATGCCACTCAGCAATTTGACCAGAATGTAGGCTCCCTGGCCTGGACAAGCGACAGCAAAGCGATCTACTTTATCTCTGATTATCAAGCGACTGACGAGATATACCGTTATAATCTCGCAACCAGCGATATTGCCAAGATAACTACAGGCATTCATGATTACTCGTTGGTTTTACCCACTGGCAGCAAGCTGATTGCCGTCAGAAAATCCATGTCGAAACCCGACGAAATATTCAAGGTCGACCCTTCAACCGGTGAAGCCGGGGAACTTTCATTTGTCAATAAGCAACTGCTTGATCAGCTGGCCATGGGTCAGGTTGAATCGCGCTGGGTAAATACCACCGATCAGAAGCAGATGAAGGTCTGGATCATTTATCCCCCCGGATTTGATCCTTCGAGAAAGTATCCTGCCCTGCTGTATTGCGGAGGAGGTCCGCAGAGTACCGTAAGCCAGTTCTGGTCATACCGATGGAATTTCCAGATGATGGCTGCTAAAGGATATATCATTGTGGCACCTAACAGGCGGGGTCTTCCGGGTTTCGGTCAAGAATGGCTGGAGCAGATTTCCGGGGACTATGGCGGGCAGAACATGCTGGATTATCTATCGGCAATTGATACTGTTGCCACAGAACCCTATGTAGATAAAAACCGACTGGGCGCTGTAGGTGCATCTTATGGCGGGTTCAGCGTTTATTGGTTGGCGGGTCATCACAATGGGAGGTTTAAAGCTTTTATCGCGCACGACGGGATGTTCAACCTTGAAGCAAACTACCTCGAGACAGAAGAAATGTGGTTCGTCAACTGGGATCTTGGAGGTCCATACTGGGATAGCACCAATCTGGTCGCCCAGAAAAGTTATGCCAGCTCACCGCACCGTTTTGTAGATAAATGGGACACCCCGATCCTCGTGATCCATGGTGAAAAAGATTTCCGGATATCCTATACTGAAGGAATGCAGGCATTTAATGCTGCTCGTCTCAGGAACATTCCGGCCCGTTTGCTTTTGTTCCCCGAAGAAAACCATTGGGTACTTTCGGCTCAGAATGGAATTCTCTGGCAACGGGAATTTTTTGGGTGGCTCGATAAATACCTAAAGGAATAGCACCGGGTCAGTCTATACCGGCAAGGAAATCGACCAGTGGTTTCGGGAATGGATAGGCGGCTACCTCGCTTTTGGGTACCGTTATCAACCCTTTTTTCAAAGCGTTGGAGTTTATATCAGACAAAGCTGAATAAAAACGTATATCAAGGTCTATATGGGTCAGCACATGCTTTACCCTCCGGATTTCTTTGATGGAGTCGAGTTTAAGTCCGTACTGTTCGAGACACTCAGCAGCCATATCCTCCTGATCAACCTCGCCGGGAATCATCGGGAGTTCATAAAGGCCTTTCCAGATTCCCTTACCGCTTCGCTTGTTGATAATAATTTGATCCGATGGACTAATCAACAAATAATTGATCACTGATCCGGATCTTTTCATTGCGGGCGCTTTAACCGGAAAATCCAGCTGACTGCCCAGTTCCTTTGCCCGGCACAGATGCATGAACGGACAACTATTGCAATTGGGAGAGCGAGGTTTGCAAACCATAGCCCCGAGATCCATGAGGGCTTCGTTGAAATCCCCGGGACGATCGGAACTGATCAGCGACTGGGCTGTTTTCTTAAAGTTTATCTTACCAGCATGGCTGTCGATGGGGATCGGATTAGCATACAACCGGCTCAATACCCGATAAACATTGCCATCAACAGCTGCATGTACCTGCCCGAAACAGATGGATGCAATACACGAAGCCGTATAGTCCCCGATTCCTTTGAGTTCCCTGATAAGATGGAAGTCATCAGGGAATTTCCCTCCAAGGTTGCTCTGGATTTGCCGTGCGGTAAACAAAAGGTTTCGTGCCCGGCTATAGTATCCGAGCCCCTGCCATAAACGCAGGACGTCATCCTCCGCTGCCGAAGCCAGTGAAGCCAGGGTTGGAAAACGGCTGATGAAACGGATGAAATATTCGGTTCCCTGATCAATGCGGGTTTGCTGAAAAATAATCTCCGATACCCATATAACGTAAGGATTCTTGCTTCCCCTCCAGGGTAAGGTACGGCGGTGTTGGTCGTACCATTTCAACAGAACAGCTGCTATTTCCAATTAATGTTCCGGTCCTTTAATGGTAATACAATGTGTAACAATAACTTCGGTCATATCCAGTCCCTGGCAAACACCTTTAAGGATAATACAGTCACCGGTTTTAAAGTATGGGTTGCGGTCATAAATAGTTTTCCTCAGCAAACATCTTACCGGAGCCATTTCCTGGCCGATCCTGACAAAACCGTTACCGGTTTCAAATACCGCCCCTTCAATGATAATCACCTTTCCGGCGAGATGCCGGTAGGAACCATTTGGGTCGGCGGTAAACTCCCGGAATAATTCACCTGAAGAGTAATTACCCTCGGCTAGGGCCCTGGATAGATTGACATAGGGCGGAAGGACCACCCTGATTGCTGCTGCGGTCAGAACCACAATCAGGAAACCGATGGTCATCCGGGTCCGATAACGTTTATCCCTCATTTCCCTCCCGACTTTTTATAGGGCTCGTATTTCATCTCCACATCAATGGGTATCTCTTTGGCCACCTTGTCCTCCACAATATTCGGAACCTTGATATTATAGGTCTCTAGAAGAATGGTAAACTTTGAATTTGCCCTGATCTCATTGCCGGTTCTTCGCAAAACTCCCTGTTCCTTAACTTTTGATGTTACGCCGTGAATGGTGAGGTCACCCTCAACAATTACCTTGTAATCGATGTCGGGAAATAATTTCATGGCATCATAATCAAGGATTCTACCCTTGAAAGTAGCTTTTGGGAATTTTTCTGATTCCACATAATTCTCATTAAAATGTTCCTCAGCAAGCGGGAGTGAGAATTTAAATGATTTCATCAGCAGGGTGAAAACAATCTCACCGGTCCGGGTATTCAGAAAAGAACCTGTTTGGTAATGATTAGCATCAATATCAATGATATCCGTGTGAGAAATGAAATAAAGATGTCCGGTTTTGGTGAACCAGAGAGTATCCTGGGCACTCACCTGGTTGCACAGGATAATCAGAAAGATTAAGGTGAATATCTTATTCATGTTTTTTTCGGATGACAGTAAAAACACGCGAAATATTGAAACCAACATGGAGTTCCTTTTTAGTCCAGGTGCGGGTAGTTTCACCGATGAATCCATTTTCCAGAATATTAAAGGAATTGGTCACAAAGATTTGAAAAACATGACTTCCTGTTTCAATGTCGAGGCCAATGCTCAATGGATTATACCTGGGCGGTCCCGTTAGCAGGGTCCGGTCCTTAAGCAGAAAATATTCAATGGAAAGAGCCACACGCTTGGTGAACTTTAATCTTCCCCCCATTCCCAAAGCGAATAACCTGTTCGGATCCTGTGGGGTGGCCACCATATTCCGGTGAATCCAGGTGGGACTCACCTGAAGGCTCAGCCAAGGCGCGAATTTCCGCGCCACGAGGATTTGGGCTACAAACGTCCGCCGGTGAATGGCATCCACCACCCATGCCGGGTCGGGATAATCCTTTGTTGTAGTCATGGCTGCCAGATAGATGGAGGCGCTTACGGGCATGGCCCATCTTCCTTTTGATTGCCGGATCGGGCTGAACTTTGCGAATCCGTTAAAGTATTCATTCACTGTGGCCCTTCCCAAACCAACCTCCATCCAATCGGTGATCCCGTACTCAAGGCTGACATGCGAGCTCGACTCATCCAGACCGTAAAATTTCTTAAACCCGCTGTTGATAAGTCCGAACCGGTGGGAAACATGAAACTCCAGGTCGCCGCCACGCATCCGCTCCACTGAATGGCAATTAATCACCCGCGTCGATTTAAAAGTGGCATCCACCGGTACCCGAACCGGTTTAATCTCCTGATCAAGCATATCGAGCAGGTCATTTTGTCCCTGCACCGGCAACCCGGCCAGTAGCAAAAACATCCCAAACACCCATCCTATCCATCTCATCGTCTCATCGTCTTATCGTCTTATCGTCTTATCGTTCCCCAAGTCCTTCCCAGTAAAGGCTGAATATCTCCTCCTCGCTCAGGAACTTGTTGAAAATCCGCATCTCATCAAGATAACCCCTGAAAAGCAGAGTATCAATAATATCTGAATTGAAAGGCCTGGCCACATAAAAAAGGTCGGTCAGCGGATGCATCGGCCATGGCCGCGATACCGTATCCGGCATATAGCCGTCGATATACATTCTCGGCGGGTTCAGAGTATCCCCGATCTCGATATACATATGGTGCCAAAAATAAAAATCGATTTGATTCGACCAGTACCACCTGGAGGTATCCTGCTGAATGAACAACCTGAACCTGGGCATGGTGGCGGAGGTGATGGCATCCAAGCCGGCTGCGAACATTCCGGCACCGTAATCAAAAAGATAGGCCTGTCTGTAGTTGGGCATGGGCAGAAACCAAAGCGAAATCGCCAGGGAATCATATCTCCCGATCAGTCCCGACAGATAATCGTGAACACCATCCACCACCAAAGACGCACTATCCAGCCGGTTATGATCGCGGCCCCGTTCCATGTCACCCCAGAACCTGAGGGGATCAACATTATTTAACTGGTCGAGGAGGGTTGAATCGAAGCTGAACCAGGCTACCTGACCATGAATGGTTGAATCCTGGATGACGATATGCGGAAACATATCTTTCTCATTATCATTCACACAGGCTGTGATTGTCAAAATCAGTCCGACCCAGATTGTCAGGATTTTTTTCACGAACTGAATAGATATTTTCTCAAGGTAATTAACAACTGCCTTGAATCAAAAGGTTTCAACAAACATTCCCTGGCGCCGGCTAAGAGCACCCTTTCCCTTAATCCTTCGTATGAATAAGCGGTATAAGCGATAATCGGTATCCGTGGGTAGAGCTCATGGATTTCACTGGTTGCGGTATAACCATCCTTGACTGGCATTTGTATGTCTGTAATAATCAAGTCTATCGCCATTCCGGATTTGAAAATATCAACTGCCTCCTGACCATTGACGGCCCAAAGGACCTGAACATGGGTCTTCTTTAGTATTTCAGCTAAAAACATATAATTGATATCGATATCTTCGGCGATTAAAAAAATCAGGGATTCCCACTCATAACGAAGAATTTTTTGATTATAGGCATTCAGGTCGGCCGGCGTTCCCATTGTTGAATAAGTCAGTTCATCTTCGGATAAAAGTCATCATATCACCTGTCTGCAACCTGTATAAAGCTGTGAATCCAGCATTTACCTCAACTACGTATTTGGCCGGAAAATCGGACAGGATCGGAGTTTCGTTAAGCGTTGCCACATTTTCATGGATCCTGACAATTTTCTTCCGGGCATCCAGGTAAAGTATATCAAGAGGGAGATAGGTGTTTTTCATCCAGAACGAGCGCTGGTCCTCCTCTGCGAAAATGAACAGCATACCGTGGTTCATTTCCATCTCACGGCGGTACATGAGTCCTCTTTCTCGCTTATCGTCATCATCGGCGATCTCAATATCTATCTTAACAACTTCGGTACTATCCGCTTTTAGGAAGGTCAACTCGCCCTGCTTGTTGAAATCTGGTTCAGAGGAAGTGGAGGTAGTGAAATTATTTTGATTCCTGATCATCCTGCCAGAGTCCCTTCCTGGTTTATAAACGATTGCCATAATGAAGATAACCAACAATAATAGAGCTAGATAAAGAATAGGCTTCCCTTTTGTTTTGCGGTAATTGCCATGGATCCCTGATCCCGGTTTGCCTTTATCGCGAATATTAACCATAATAAAAGTTTGTGTGAAGATACCAATTTTACCTTTGTTGAAAAAAGTAACCATATGCTTCTTGGAAAATCCTTTATTGATGAACTGAACCGGTATGGCACCAATCGGGAACCATTCCTGTTTATCATCGATTTTGAAGAGATTTATCCGCTGGTTTATCCGTTATCCGCCGTACCTAAAACGCTCCGGTTCACCTTGCCCGGATATCCTGACCCCATCAACAGTAATGTGGTTGGCAGCGTTTTCCGCTTAAACAGCCAACCGGTTTCTTATCTTGGATATCTGACGGCCTTTGAGCAGGTGCTGCATCATCTCAGGCAAGGCGACTCCTATTTGGTTAATCTGACCTTCCCCACTCCGATTAAAACCGATCTCAGCCTGGAGGAGATTTATGAACTTAGTGAAGCCCCGTACAAACTCCTGATGGAAAATCAGTTTGTCGTATTTTCACCAGAGCCGTTTATCAGGATTAACGGAGGCATGATCAGTTCCTATCCAATGAAGGGGACTATCGATGCGTCACTGCCTGAGGCCGAAAAGAGGGTTTTGGAAGACCGGAAAGAATCCGCCGAACATACTACAATTGTCGACCTGATCCGCAATGATCTCAGCAAAGTAGCTGACTGTGTTCAGGTTAAGAGATACAGATACATCGATCACATCCGGACCCTTGATAAAGAGATTTTACAGGTCAGTTCAGAGATCCGGGGACTCCTGCCCGATGGTTTTTTCCGCCACCTTGGCAATATTCTTGATGCACTTCTTCCGGCAGGCAGTATCAGCGGAGCACCCAAGAAACGCACACTCGAAATCATACGCGAGGCAGAAAGCGGTCCCCGCGGCTATTACACCGGAATATTCGGCGTATTCGACGGACAAAACCTCGACAGCGCCGTCATGATCCGTTTCATCGAGCAAACGGAATCAGGAATGCAATACCGGAGCGGCGGGGGAATCACCCACCTGAGTGATCCGGTGGCCGAGTATCAGGAGATGGTGCAGAAGGTGTACCTTCAAATAACAAAAAACAAATAACAAAAGACAAAAAACAAAAAACAAATAAATTTCAAACCTATTACATTAAAATTCAAACAGGAACGAATGATCAGAAAGATAAATATCACCGTAACAGCACGAGACATCCGTGAGGCTGAACTCCGCGGAAAGATAGCGGTGGTTATCGATGTGTTGCGGGCAACCACAGTCATGGTTACAGCTTTGGCAAACGGCGCCAGCTGGGTTAAAACGGTGGCCACTATTGAGGAAGCACTCCAGTTGAAATCCGATGAAGTTTTGCTTGGAGGTGAGCGACAGGCGATGCCGATCGGGGGATTTGATTTCAGCAATTCACCTCTGGAGTATGCACCGGGCAAAGTCCGGGGCAAAGGCATCGTGCTTACTACCACCAATGGTACCCTGGCAATTTCGAAATGCCGGGATGCCGGAAAACTGATTATCGGAGCCTTCATTAACCAAAAGGCTGTATGTGATTATCTGACTGGACAGCCCTTGCCGGTAGAGCTGATCTGTGCAGGCACAAACGGCGAATTCTCACTCGATGATTTTCTATGTGCAGGATTGATCTGCAGCAATTTGCAGAATTCAGGAGAATTTGAACTGGATGATCTTTGCCGATTGGCAATCCACCACTGGAATTCGGCAAAAACCGACATTCATCTGGCACTGGCAGAAGCCACTCATTATAATGTATTGAAATCGAAAGGATTTGATCGCGACCTGGATTACTGCCTCCGACTCAATACCAACAACATCCTGATAAGCAGGAATCCCGAAAATCTTTTCACCACATAGGCCTGCTGTGGTGAAGAATGAACCGGGTATCTTAAACCGTTTTACTCCTGATCAAAAGCCGGTCATAAAGCACCATCAGCACAACGGTGGCCAATCCTATCCCGAAAACAATGTACCAGATCCGGTTGGGGTGGTAGGTGGTCCACAAATAATCGGTGAGTTGCCTTCCGTTCATTCCCATCAGTTCAGCTGCCCGGTTAAAATAATCAGTTTGCGTAAATTTCTCTGAGATAGCCGGGATATTCAGTCCTTTTGACGCAACATCCAGCTGAAGAAGGGAAATCTTGTCGGACAAATGCTGATAGACCCCGCCCGAGATCTGGCCTGCAAAAAAGTTCCCGCCGGCATAAGGAATAAAGGAGCAGCCCATATAGAGCGCCACTTTATCTTTCGGGGCAATCCTGGCCACATATTCGGAAATTTTGGGCGAAGAAGACATTTCCCCGATAGCAAAAATGAAAATCGCCAGAATCAGGAAGAACCCGTTTTGGGTCAGGAGTGTGAGCGAAATTCCAATCGTACACACCAGCATACCGCTGATCATGGCATTCAGCGGTTTCCACTTCATGACGACGGTCGACACCACGATCTGCAATAATACAATGAACAAAGCATCTACATTCACGAGCATCTCACTCGCTATCGTGCCGTTATTCTGCGTATCCAGCGCACTGGCAAATCCCGGCCAGATATTGCGGATGGATTCATACATAACATCTGTTCTTACCCACTGATCAATGAACACGGGAAGGGTGTAAAAAAGCTGGTTGTACATGGTCCAGAAACCGATGACCAGGATCAGGAAAATCAGCAATTTAATATCGCTCAGGGCCTTGAAAATATTTTTAAATATCGATTGGATGGCTTTGCCGAGCGGATCGGTGTTTTTCGGCTGCTCCGGTTCCTTGTAAGAGAATATTACGATAATCAGGTTCACCAGGATGGATACCGATGACATCATGAAAACGTATTTCCAGGAAAATCCCCTCAAGACTGAAGCTACAATCGGACCGATGAAGGATCCGATATTGACGATCATATAGAAGATGCCAAAACCCAGCGATGAAGTTGTTTCGTCGGTTGTTTTGCCGACCGTAGCCTGAATAACCGGTTTGAAAAGTCCTGCCCCAAGCGCCACCCAAAGGAAAACCATGAAAACAGCGGCATAGGAACTCACCTGACCCATCGCAAAATAACCCGTCGATAGCACTATATAGGCAGCGATCAGCGTTTTCCGGAATCCGAATTTATCAGCGATCGCGCCGGTAAGTAAGGGCAGAAAATATAAAACCATCACTACGGTGCCCATGAGCGTTCCCTTCTGCACCTGGGTAAATCCCAGGGCACCGGTTTCGGTGGAACCGGTCAGGTAAAGCGAGAGCGGGATAAACATCCCGTACCAGGCCAGGCGTTCAAACAATTCCATCGAGTTTGCCCACCAGTAAGTGGACGGAAGTTTCTTCAGGACAATGCTTAAAGTACTCATGGGTTTCAGGGTTTAATTATTAACCCGACTATATTTTCAACGTGATGGGTATGCGGAAACATATCGACCGGCTGAACTGCATCGATCGTATACAGATCTGAAAGCAGGGCCAGATCGCGGGCCTGCGTTGCGGGGTTGCAACTGACATAGACAATGCGTTCAGGAGCAGCTTTCCGGATAGCGAAAATGACATCCTCATGGACGCCGGCCCTTGGCGGATCCAAAATGATCACATCGGGTTTTCCGTGGGTTGCCATAAAGTCATCAGTCAGGATATCCTTGATATCCCCGGTAAAAAATGACACGTTCCGGATATCGTTCAGGCCGGCATTTACCTTTGCATCCTCAATGGCCTCAGGCACATACTCAACCCCGATAACTTTGGACGCTTTGCCGGCAACAAACTGGGCTATCGTCCCGGTTCCGGTATACAGATCATAAACAATTTCATTGCCCGTCAATGCGGCAAAATCCCTGACCATGTTGTACAATCGATGAACCTGGTCGGTATTGGTCTGGAAGAAAGATTTAGGACTGATCTTAAACCGCAGCCCCTCCATCTCTTCAAAAATATGATCACGGCCATACCATGTATGCACCTCCAAATCATTTATGGTATCATTCCTTTTCGGATTAATGACATAAACCAGGGAAGTAATAAAAGGAAATTTCTCAACCAGATGATCCATTAGGAGATTCCTCTTCTCCGGATCGTCCTCATGAAAACTTACAATGACCATCCACTCTCCGGTCGAGGTGCATCGAATGGTCAGGTTCCTCATCAATCCCGACTGATTCCTCAGATCGAAATAAGTAAATCCATTATCCAGGGTAAACCGCCGCACCTCATTCCGGATTTCGTTGGCCGGTTCAGGCTGGAGCCAGCATTTATCGATGTCCACCACTTTATCAAACAAACCGCGGATATGCAATCCGAGTCCAGGCATGGATTCAGGGAATCCGGTGGCCGGCATTTCGGCCGCCACCAGCCATTTCCGGCTGCTGAAGGTAAATTCCATTTTATTCCGGTAGAACTCCGATGAATCGGCTCCGATGATCGGGGGAATTATGGGAAGCGTTAACCGGCCGATACGAATGAGCTGATCGGATACCTGTTTGGCCTTGAATTTTAATTGCTCGGTATAGGGAAGCATCTGCCACTTGCATCCTCCGCAAATGGTAAAATATTCACAAACCGGGGTCTGCCGGCCCGGTGATGGAGTTACCAGGCGGATCATATTGCCTTCCCAGTAAGAATGGCGCTTTTTAGTAATCTGAACATCCACCACATCGCCGGGAATGACCATGGGAATAAATACCACACGGGTTTCATGCCGGGCAATGGCTTTGCCTTCGGCTCCGATCGACTCGACCATTAATCCATGTAAAACAGGCAGCGGTTTCTTTTTCAAAATGATGATTTCATGTCGGCTAAAGTAATAAACGATCGGCAAAAACCAGACCGCATCCATAATCCGGTCGCCCGGAATCGCGAAGTTTGTTACTTTTGCGGGAAATTAAAAACGGTATGGCCCGAATCGGACGACAGGTTGATCATTACAGTGAGGTGGATATACAGAGCATCCGTGCTGACTTCTCACCCGACCGCTTATTCAGGTACACCCTGGAAATGAATTACAAGGCCGATCTTTTAAATCGCGGCCGCACCAAAACCATGACAGTGATTCTCAAGAATCCAAGTTCAGCGGATGAAAAAAGATCGGACTCCACTATAAGAAAGGTGGAAACCTATGTCTGGATAAATTTCCCCGATGTCAGGCAACTGCGCATACTCAACATTTTCGCCTTCCGGGCCACCGATGCCATCGAAGTAAACGAGCGGCTGAAAACATTGGATGAAATAGCCGTGACCGGGATCGATAATGACTCATTTTTAAAAACCACCCTGGCCAAATCAGATTATGTGATCTGTGCCTGGGGAGGACCTTCCGGCATCGATGTCATACGTTACTCTTCACGCGTCACCATGGTAAAAGCGCTGGTCCACGAACATCATTCCGGACCAGCCTATCAGGTATGCGGCGTCCAACCCACTAAGGAGCCGTTGCACGGCCTGATGTGGGGATACAATTATGAATTAAAGCCCTTTTCAATATGATTTCCCTCGACCAGGTAACGGTAAGTTTTGGGAGCTTTGACCTGCTCAAGGAGGTTTCTTTCCTCGTCAGTCAGAGGGACCGCGTCGGTCTGGTGGGCAGGAACGGAGCCGGGAAGACAACTATTCTACGGATGTTCACCGGGGAAATGAAACCCACGGAAGGGTTTGTCTCGGTGCCGCCGAATATCCGCCTGGGCTACCTTCCCCAGCACATGGCCTATTCCGACTCCACCACCGTTTTTCATGAAGCGGAAAAAGCTTTTGAAGAGGTCTTGCAGATTGAAAAAGACATCCATAACCTGACGGTTGACATTACTGCCCGTACCGATTATGAATCCGATTCCTATCACAAGCTGATTTCCGATTTATCTGAAAAGAGCGAGAGATATGATATTCTCGGCGGGCGTAATAGAGAGGCCGAAATTGAGCAGACGTTGATGGGTCTTGGATTTGAGCGGAAGGATTTTGAAAGGGCCACTGCCGAATTTTCCGGCGGCTGGCGCATGCGTATCGAACTGGCTAAAATTCTGTTGCAGCAACCCGATGTTTTGCTGATGGATGAGCCGACCAACCATCTGGATATTGAATCCATCCAGTGGCTCGAAGATTACCTTCGTGATTTTCGTGGAGCGGTTCTGCTGATCTCGCATGACCGCACTTTCCTCGACCGGGTGACCAAGCGCACAGTGGAGATCACCTTGGGACGCCTGGCGGATTACCGCGTACCCTATACCGAATTTCTCAAGCTCAGGGCCGAAAGGCGCGAACAGCAATTTGCAGCTTATACCAATCAGAAGAAAAAGATAGATGAAACGGAGAAATTTATTGAACGCTTCCGGTATAAAGCAAGCAAATCCGTCCAGGTACAGTCGAGGATCAAGCAATTGGCTAAAATCGACCGGATTGAAATTGATGAGATCGACGGTTCATCCATCCATATTAAATTCCCGCCCGCTCCACATGCAGGAACTATACTCATTGAGGCAGAGGATGTAAGTAAAAGTTATGGCTCCGCTCATGTACTCGATAAAATCGAGATGATCATCCATCGCGGGGAAAAAGTTGCTTTTGTAGGCCGTAACGGCGAGGGGAAAACCACCATGGCCCGGATCATCATGGGCGAACTGGAATTTGAGGGAAATTGCAAACTGGGACATAACCTCAAAATCGGGTATTATGCCCAGAACCAGGCCGATGTACTGGATCCCCTGAAAACTGTCCTGGAAACCATTGATTATGTGGCAATCGGGGATATCCGGACGAAAATGCGGGATATCCTTGGTGCATTCCTTTTCAGCGGCGACGATATCGACAAGAAAGTTTCAGTGCTTTCAGGAGGGGAAAGATCCAGACTGGCACTGGCCTGCCTGCTGATGGAGCCAAAAAACCTCCTGGTTCTTGATGAGCCGACCAATCACCTCGATTTAAGATCCAAACAGGTGCTCAAAGAGGCCCTTTTAAAATTCAACGGTTCTTTGATCCTGGTGTCGCACGACAGGGATTTCCTCGATGGGCTCGTTTCCAAGATCTTTGAATTCCGGGACCAGAAAGTCAAGGAGCATCCGGGCGATATTTTTGAATTCCTGAACAAGAAAAGGCTGAGCACCCTGAAGGAGATTGAGCGGAAAGATGTGGTTCAAAAACTGGATAAGCAGGAACAGAAGAATCGTCAGGAACAGATACAGCCGGACAAATCTCCCGTTAACGTTACCCTGCCCGACAATAAACAGAAATACGAAGACAAGAGGGAGATCGATCGTCAGAACCGTAAAAAAGCCACAAGAATTGCTAAAGCCGAAGAAAAAATCAGCGATCTGGAAAAACGCATTCACCTGATTGAAATGTTCCTCGCCGATCCGGAGAGCATGTCAGCCAACGCCGGACCAGATCCATACGCGGAGTATGAAGTCCTGAAGAAGGAACTCGAACAGGCGATGGAAGAGTGGGAGGCGGCGCATGAGGAGCGGGAGGCGGGAGGATCGTGAGGATCTTGAGGATCGTGAGGCGTGAGGCGCGAAGCGTGAAGCGGAAGAAAAGATCGGGGGACGAAGAAGAAGATCGGTGGACGAAAGAATATGGTACTTTTAATCGGCAGCAGTGTCATCCCCGCGAAGGCGGGGACCCCGTCACTCTAGCAGGATTTCTGCCGGCGGGGACCCCGTCACGCTGGTTAGATTTCAACGCGTCGGAACCGTTAATATTACAGGAAAAATTCTAAATTCGCTATAATCAGTAATTTCATTAGGCAATGTCACTATACGAAGCCATTGGCTGGTTTGGCAATATCATTCTGAGCATCGGGGTGATCCCCCAGGTATGGCAGACCTGGCGGACACATGATGTATCAAGTTTCAATTGGTCGTTCCTGCTGATGTGGGCCGGTGGGGTGTTCCTGACCTTCATTTATATAGCTGCAGGAAATATTGAATCCGGAGTTTTCCAATGGCCGCTGTGGCTTAATTATCTGGCAAATATCGTTGGAACATTTTATCTGGTATATGCAAAGGCGAGGTACGGGAAAAAACGTGGCGCCTGACGGGGTCCCCGCCGACAGAAATCCTGCTAGAGTGACGGGGTCCCCGCCGGCAGAAATCCTACCAGCGTGACGGGGTCCCCGCCTTCGCGGGGATGACACTGCTATCGATCTTTCTTTCGTCCACCGATCTTTCTTTCGTCCACCGATCTTCTTCTTCGTCTACCGATCTTTTCTTCCGCCTCACGCTTCACGCCTCACGACCCTCACGTCCCCCCGCTGCGCTGCCGAACCGCCTCAAAAAGGATCACTGAGGCCGCTGCTGACACGTTTAACGAAGCTATCTTTCCCAGCATGGGAATACGCACCTCCTGGTCGCAAAGAGCAAGGATATTGGGACTGATGCCATGATCCTCGGCGCCCATGATCAGGGCCATAGGGGTTTTAAAATCAGCCTGATAAAAAAGGATATCGGTTTTTTCGGTGGCTCCGGTAATTTTCAGACCGGCATTTTTCAGGTATTTGATGCTTCGCAAGAGATCCGGCGTACGGCAGACCGGGATAACGGCCAA
>Ga0172379_10003235_pt1 | contig 26437 bp, 15 predicted proteins | sample GrowelOW334metaG_FD_119756 | JGI IMG/M metagenome (GOLD analysis project Ga0172379, IMG submission 119756) | Groundwater microbial communities from an aquifer near a municipal landfill in Southern Ontario, Canada - Groundwater well OW334 metaG | ecosystem: Environmental > Aquatic > Deep...
CATGTACATCATGGGCGAAAACCCCATGCTCAGCGACCCCACCCTAGCCAAAGTGGAGGAAACCCTGCGTGGCCTGGATTTCCTAGCGGTAAGCGATATTTTTCTCACCGAAACGGCGCAGCTTGCCCAGGTGGTTTTCCCGGCTGCCTGCTTTGCCGAAAAGAGCGGGACCTTCACCAACTCGGAGCGCCGGGTGCAGATGGTGCGCCAGGCCGTGGCCCCGCCGGGCGAGTGCCGGGCCGACAGCGAAATCATCATGGCCTTGTCCAACCGCTTGGGCTATTGCATGGAATACGACTCCAGCGGTGAGGTGATGGAGGAGATCGCCCTGCTCTCCCCCATCTACGGCGGCATGCACCACGACCGGCTGGACCAGGGATGGGGCCTGCAATGGCCCTGCTGGGACCGGGGCCACCCGGGCACGCCTTTCCTGCACAAGTATTACTTCACCCGTGGACGGGGCCATTTTATGCCGTCCAGCCACACCCAGCCCGGCGAGCTGCCCGATGCGGACTACCCGCTGCTGCTGATGACCGGCCGAATTTACCATCAGTACCATACCGGCACCATGACCCGCAAAAGCGAGCGGCTGAGCAGGGAATGCAACCACGCCGTGCTCCAGATAAACCCGGCGGACGCCAAGGCCCATGGCCTGCACCAGGGCGAAACGGTGCGGCTGACCTCCCGCCGAGGGGAAATTACCCTGGCCGCCGAGATCTCCGAGCAGGTGGAACCCGGCATGGTCTACACCACCTTCCACTTCCACGAAGCGCCCATCAACCGGCTCACCAACGACGCCTTTGACACCGGCTCGGGCTGCCCGGAGTACAAGGTCTGCGCGGTACGGGTGGAAAAAATGAGCAGTTAAAATTCCCATTGGCACGCCGCCGAGCACCGGAGAGGCTACCGAAAAGGGATTTGCACTGTTTGAGGCGAAGCCGAGTTTGCAAAGCCCCGGCAGCATCGAGGAGTACCCCATGCGGGGCATAAACTCCGGGTATCCCGCCAACGGCGGGACAAGGGACACAGGGGGCCCTTTCTTCGCCGCTTCGCTGCTGGTTCGTTTCTTTGGGCAAGCAAAGAAATGAACCAGCAGCACAAAACGTATTCTCCTCGCTGCTGAGATTGCTTAATAACCAAAAATGCTTCCTCCCTGACCGAAAACGAAAGAAAAGGAACCGCCCATGCCCCACGCAGCCGCCGTCACCTCCAGCCACCTCCTGAAAAAGGATCACCTGAAGGGCTTCCTGCGCAAGCTGGCCAAGGAATACCGCCTGGTGGCCCCGGTGCGAAACCGCCACGGTGATGTGCTCTTCACCGTGATCGACGATCTGGATGCAGTGGAGATCGAGCTGAACGAACCGCCGCAGAACTCGCTCAAGCAGTTCTTCCTGCCCCAGCAGGAACAGATCTCCACCTATACCATCACCCCGGAGGGCTATGATTTCCAGCCCACCCAGGCAATCATCCCGCCCACGGTCTATTTCGGGGTGCATCCCTGCGATCTCTCCGCCGTGCTTTACATGGATGTGGTCTTCTCCCGCCAGCAGCGCGACCCCTTCTACTTAAGGCGCCGCCAGGGCTCGGTGCTGATAGGGATCAATTGCAACTCCCCTGCCCCGAACTGCTTCTGCAACGCCACCGGCTCCGGCCCCTTTTTGGAGATGGGCAGCGACCTGCAACTCACCGATCTGGGCGACCGCTTCCTGGTGGAGGCCGGACGGACGCCGGGCCATGGACTGATCGACCGCTGGCAGGGATTTTTTGCTCCCTCCACCGACAAGGACCGCGCTGCCCACTACCAAACTTTCTTGGAAGCACGCGGCCGCTTCAGCCGCCAGGTGCATGTGGAGCAGGCCATCCGACGGTTGGAGGCAGGCACGGTGCCGGAACAGGTTTGGAAAGATCTGTCCCTGCGCTGCCAGGATTGCGGCGGCTGCGCTTATCTTTGCCCCACCTGCACCTGCTTCACTATCAGCGACCAGCAACTCGACGCCACCAGCGGCCAGCGGCTGCGGAGCTGGGACGCCTGCACCTTTGCCGGCTTTACCGCCATGGCCGGAGGCCACAACCCGGTGCAGGCCAAGACCGGGGCCATCCGCCAGCGTTTTATCCACAAGCTCCGCGACGATGTCCGCCTGACCGGCAGACCAAGCTGTGTGGGCTGCGGCCGCTGCGTGTCCATCTGCTTTGGCGGCACCGACATCGTTCGCTTCGTGGAGCGGGCCTGCCAGGGCAGCCTGTAACCATCAACCCAACCGGGAAACACCATGCCACAGCCCATTACAGATATCTACCTACCCAGACAAGCCAGGGTGGAGCAGATCGAAATCGAAAACTCCCAGATCTCCACCTTTGTCCTCGCCTTCAGCGATCGCCCATACAACGACGCCTTCCGCTACCAACCCGGCCAGTTCATGCTTGTCTCCATGCCCCATTGCGGAGAGGCGCCCATCTCCATTTCCTCCACGCCAACCAGGCCAGGGTCCATCCACCTCAGCGTCCGTCGGGCCGGAAAGCTCACCGCCGCCATGCACGGGCTGCGGGTCGGCGACACCATCGGCCTGCGCGGCCCCTACGGACGGCCCTTTCCCATGGAACAACTCCACGGAAAAGATCTGTTGTTCGTGGCTGGCGGCATCGGCTTAGCGCCGCTCAGGGCGGTGATCAACACCTGCCTGAATCAACGGGACCAATTCGGCGCGCTCACCGTGCTCTACGGCAGCCGCACCCCGTCCGACATCGCCTTTGAAAATGATCTGAGCCAATGGCAAAAACAAGGGGTGGATTGCCGCCTCACCGTGGATGCTCCAGAACCGGGATGGGATGGGGCGGTAGGTTTGGTCACTTCTTTGCTGGATGATGTGAAGCCGGAGTTGGACAAGAGCATCGCGCTGATCTGCGGCCCGCCTTTGATGTTTCGGGCGGTGCTTGGCAAGCTGGCCAGCATGGGCTTCAGCGACCATCAGGTGCTCACCACCATGGAGCGCCACATGAAATGCGGGGTGGGCATCTGCCGCCACTGCCATATGGACGGCAAACTGGCCTGCGTGGACGGCCCGGTCTTCAGCCTGGCCGAACTGCGCCGGTTGAGGATTATGGAGTTGGAGGGATGTTAGAGCTTGCCCTGACTTCACGGATACCTGCTCTTATCCTGGTGTCCGTGAAGCCAGGGTTTTAATTAGTTCATTTAGATTTTTCCGGTGTCTTCTTTTCCGTTTCCGTCTTACCCGGAACAGCCGCCTCGACTTTTTTCTGTTTTTGCGGAACACATCCACAGCCACAAATCTGCTGCTGCGGCACACATCCGCAACCACAAGAACTCTTTTGCTCTGCCATTTTTTATCACCTCCCTTATTGTTAATTGTTAAGCGTTTGCGCAATGGCTTAATCAAATTGACAAAAAAAACTACTTCCCTGCTTCTATTTCGCTGACCCTTCCTCTCACTATGTTGAGTTCCTTTTCCAACTCCAGTTCATATTTTTTCAGGGCCTCCAAACTTGCTCTACTGAGTTCCTTTTCTTTAAATTTACCCGTGCCTTTGCATCCACAGGTACAAACTTGATCCAATATTTCTCGACAGCCCTCCATGGCTTCTTCATTAATCGAATACGGAATCCAATATCCCTGTCTTTCACTTCGTACCAGCCCTGCTTGTTTTAATATTTTGAGATGTTGTGAAACTGCGGGAAGGGTTATGCCCAGTTTCTTTGAAATTTCTTTTACCCCTAACGCCCCATTGGTTTTAAGAAGTTCAATAATCTTCACGCGTGTTTCCACGCTTAAAACCTTGAAAATTTCGGCTGGCTCAAAAATCATACGATAAACCTATTAAGTAGTTGCGTAATGGCTTAATAGTAAGTGGCGGGATCTATCTTGTCAACTATTTAGATAGAACTATTCTTGATCATCCCCTATTTTCCTTGCCATCGTAGAGTATTTATTCTAATTTAGAACAAATACTCTAACCAAAAGAGGAAATACTATGAAAATTCTGCTCATCCAACCCCCCAGCCACAATCCCCTTATCGATCAGTTTTTCTTGTTCGAGCCGCTGGCCCTGGAATACCTTGGGGCCGGACTCAAGCTGGACGGCCACACGGTGGAACTCCTCGATGCCCGGCTGGAGCCGGATATCGAGGAGGCTTGCCGCAGGTTTCAGCCGGAGTTGGTGGGACTTACCGGCTACACCAGCCATGTCAACATCATCAAAGACCTGGCAACCCGCCTCAAGACCATCCTCCCCGATCTCTTCCTTGTGGTGGGCGGGCACCATGCCACGGTGCAGCCGGAGGACTTCAACGAACCGGACATCGATCTCGTGGTCATCGGCGAAGGGGTTTTCACCCTGCGCGAAATCGCCGTGGCCTTGAAAGCAGGAACACGCCTCTCGGAGATCAACGGAATCGCCGTCCCGTGCGCGGAGGGGATGGTGTTCAGCACGCCGCGTCCTTACACCGACCTGAACGACCTCCCCTTTCCCGATCGCACCCTGACCGCCCGCCACCGGAAGCATTACTTCAGCGAATGGTTCAAGCCCCTGGCCTCGGTGCGCACCTCGCTCGGTTGCACCGCCCGCTGCAACTTCTGCGCCCTCTGGTCCATCACCGGCGGCAGATACCTGCGCCGCGATCCTGCCGCAGTGGTGGCGGAGCTCAAGACCATTGCCGAGCCGAATGTCTTTTTCTGCGATGACGAGTCCATGTGCGATGCCCAGCGGATGGACCGGCTGGCCGACCTGATCCAAGAGGCGGGGATACAAAAGAACTACTTTCTCTATGGCCGGGTGGACACCATCATCAAACACCCGGAGCTGTTCGCCAAGTGGGCAAAGATCGGCCTGGCCCAGGTTTTCGTAGGCATGGAAGACTTTTCCGACCAACGGCTTGCAACCATGAACAAAGGGATCACCACGGCGCAGCAGGCCCAGGCGGTCAAAATCCTCGATGGGCTTGGGATCATGATGTACGCCTCCTACATGGTTAATCCGGACTACAGCCGAGAAGACTTCCGCAATCTGCTGGCCTATGTGCGACGGCTGAAGCACAAGTACGCCACCTTCACCGTGATGACCCCGCTTCCCGGCACCAAACTGCATGCCGAACGGTATGGAGAAATCCTGAGCCACAAGCCGGAGCTGTACGACATGGTCCATGCCTTACTCCCCACCACCCTACCCCTGGCGGAGTTTCATCGGGAGATGGCCAACCTCTGGGCCAAGGCGGTGCCGTTTTACAGGATAATCCCCACCCTGGCCCGCTTCGGGCTGCAAGGCATGCTCCAACGGATACGGTTGTTTAGCACCGTGCTTAAAAAGATTCGCTTGGCCCATTTGGATTATTAAGACGTGAGCAGATTGCCCAGGGAAGAACGGATATTGCCGGAATCGCACATGGCTGAAGGCTTTACAATGGTCATCGTTTTCTCTATCTGGTAACATCTCCACATATGAAAACCCGAGACAAAATCATCGAGACAGCCCTCCAGCTCTTTAATGAGCAGGGCACCAAAGGGGTGACCACCAACCATATTGCCGCGGCGGTCGGCATCAGCCCCGGCAATCTGTACTATCATTTCCGCAACAAGGAAGACATCATCCGCGCCATCTTCGAGCAGATGGACGCCTACGGCCTGGAACAGTACCAGCTGATCCTCGACAGGTTTCAGCCCGGCAGCATAGAGACGATGGAACAGACCTTTGTCATGATCCAGGCGTACAACTGGCGCTACCGGTTTTTCAAGCGCGAGCTGACCGCCCTGATCATGAACGATCCGCTCCTCAAAGAGCGATTCCTAAAAACCCATCACACCATGCTCGCTGTTATCCGGCAATCAAACGACTATTCCGTTGCCACAGGCACACTCAAGCCAATGCCAGAAAAGGAAATGGCCCTCTTTACCGAAGAGATCTGGCTGGTGACTCTCTTCTGGCTCAATTATTTAGAAGTTGGCGGGGAAGAGGTCAATGATGAGACCCTTCGGAGGGGAATTGACCTGCTGCGAAACATGATCAGGCCGCAGCTCACAGAGAAAGCCTTAGTTGAGCTTGCAAAACGGGAAGGGAGCAACTCTTAAAAAAAGAGACCGGGGCTGATATTCTGCCCAAAAGCATCTCCTCCCCTACGCCTCCCGTCCGGCAAGATAACGGCTGGTATCCACCTCATCGATTTGATTGGCGGCAAGATGCTTTCTGGCATAGGTCAAATAAACCTTTTCGGAAAGAAACAGGTCGAACAAATCGCCGTCGATGTGGTTGTCCAGCTTCATACGGTGCATGATGTCGATGGCCCAACTCAACGTACCTGGTTGGCGATAGGGTCTGTCAGGGGCGGTAAGCGCTTCAAAAATATCGGCGATGACCATGATGCGCGCCGGAATGGACAGTTGGTCGCGGTTCAAGCCGTGCGGATACCCTTTACCATCCATGCGTTCGTGGTGTCCGGCTGCGTATTCGGTAACATTGCGCAGTGAGCGGGGAAACGAAATTTGCGACAGCATATTGATGGTATGGACGGCGTGGTCCTCGATGATTTTTCGTTCTTCCGGGTTCAGCGTGCCGCGTTGAACGGAGAGGTTGTAAATCTCATTCTCGGTCAACAAGGGATGATTTTCCCCGCAAGCATCGGTCCACCACTGTCGGGCAATACTTTCGAGACGCCTGACATGCTCACTGGAAACGAACTCGCCGCCCGCATTACATTTTTGGAGGAACGCAAAATCGTCGTCAAGCTGGCGCAGACGCTCCTGATAAATCGCCTCGACTGATTCCTGCCCCTCACCATCCGCCAACGCACGATAGCGGGTGATCAAAGCGTCCCGCCGCAGCACCTCGAAACGCAAGGCAATCAGATGGATGCGATTGGCAATACTGTCCAGCTTATTGGCTTTACCCACCACCCACTCCGGCGTGACCACCTTGCCGCAATCATGCAGCATCGCGGCAATTTCTATGGTATTGCGCTCATCCTCGTCCAGCACGAAACCGGCGAATTGGTCGCTATCGGCATGGTGCACGGTTTCCGCGATCATCAGGGCAATTTCCGGCACACGGCGGCAGTGCCCGGCCGTATAGGGCGATTTAGCGTCGATGGCGGTGGAGATGACCATAACGAAGGATTGGAACATTTTTTGTTCGGCGGCATAAAGCTGGGCATTGCGCAAGGCAGTGGCGGCTACAGCGGATAGCATTTGCGCACGCTTCAGGTCGGCGGCGCTAAATCCTTCGGTACGGCGAGAAGCCAGCACCAGCAAACCGAGTTTCTCTCCATGGGCGATCAGCGGCAGCCACAGCAGCGACCGAAAATCAGGCACTTCCCCGGTCCACAGTTTTGATGACGACAAATCGTTAACGATATCGCCCAGTTCATGTGCCGCCATATCGACAAACAGAAAGCTATTTTTGAACTGGGAGAACGCTTGCACAGCATCCTTGCCAAAAGATCTTTCCAGGCCGTAGTTCCCGCTGTCGACGGCGCACACAAACACCGCGCCGTAATCCGCAGCACGCCCGTCAAATTCCTTAAGCAGAGCCTCGACCACTGTAGCGGGCTTGAGGGAAAGGTTTAGGTTGGTCACCGCCCGTTGCAGCGAAGCCATCTCGCGGTAGCTTTCGAGCGTTTCGCGTGCGACCGAATGACGCTCGTGTTCGGTTTCGAGCATCCCTTGCAGGGTATGGGCGAGCAAGCCACCCCAGGCTTGCGTTTGCGCGATTTTGCTCCCCGCAGGCAGGCACAGCAACAAGACTCCCACCCGCTCCCCTTCCAACGTCAGAGGAAAAGCTTGCACGCCGGGCACACCCTCAATCAAATCGTGCCCGGCCTCATTCACTTCCTCCAGGCGCTTACCGCCAAGCTGTAACGCCGCGCTGCTGCCGGTTGGTAGCAGGGGCAGCACCAGCTCGAACTGCCGACGCACCCAGGCGGGCTTAAGGTAGTGTTCTGCTTTGATCATGAAGACCCTAATATTTCGCGCGCCAAATCAAGAATTTCGTCGGGGTCGAACGGCTTGGTGACGAAACGATGCGCGCCCACTTCCAGTCCGCGCACCCGATCTGATTCCTGCCCCTTGGCGGTCAGCATGACAATGACAACGTCAGCCAGCGCCGGATTTTTCCGCACCGCAGCACAGACCTCATAGCCATTCATAAGCGGCATCATCATATCCAGAAACACCAGTTGCGGCCGTTCGCGTTCAATCAACGCCAGCCCTTCCGCGCCGTTGGCCGCCGTCAAGATTTCCGGTTCGCCGTCCAAGTCTTCCAGTGTTTGCTCAAGCAGGGAGCGGATATAGACTTCATCGTCCACAATCGCGATTTTTGCATTTTTACTCATCGTATTCTCCAAGCTTCGAATCTATCTTAACCGTAGCCGCCACAACTATCTTTTCCCGTATTTTTCGTACCGTCGCCTGCACCGGCATGATCATGACTTCCAGCGAGGAAACGGCGTTCAACATGCTTAAGTCCACCTTGTTAAGTAAATCGGTGGGCACAACAAGCATGCCATGAAAGCCTGACTGGATACGGGAAGAAAGCTCCTTGAGAGGACAAAAATCCACCTCACATTGGGTGCTGAGGCCCCCTGGTGCCATCGCCAAATTCCGCTCCACATCGTAGAGCACCAAGAAGCGTACCTTTTTTGCCTCCACATGATCAACGCCACCCAGCAGCAATAGAATGTTCTTCAAAAAACGCGGCTCGTCGAGCGGCTTGCCCATGGCCAAATCCCCGCCCGCCGTTTCCCAGCCGGGAAGAGCCGATACCACCATGATGGGAATATGCTGCAATTCGGGATCGGCCCGCAGCTTGGCGATAGCGGTACGCCCGTCCATCACCGGCATGGCGAGGTCCATGGTGATCAGGTCGGGGTGAAATTCCTGCGCGGCAACCATGGCTGCTTGTCCGTCCGCCGCAGAAATGACGTCATATCCCTGTTCCTGCAATAGCTGAATGAGATAGTCGCGCACGCCTATATCATCATCCACGACCAGCACCTTGGATTTTCCGCCCATGCCCGCTGACTGCCTCACCTCATCCGCTGCACAGTGTTGCTCTTCAGCGGCGAAGGATACGATACGCGAGGTGATGTCGGTCGTTTTCACCAGACTATCAGTGGCGGGGGGTAACAACACGGTGAACACACTGCCCTTGCCCGGCTGCGATTGCGCCCGGATTTCCCCGCCGTGCCGCTCGACGATCTCGCGCGAGATCGCCAACCCCAAGCCTGTGCCTTTGGGCCGATCCATCAGGGTGTCGCCATGCTTGGCCTGCTGAAATTTGTCGAAAATAGCTTCGGCTTCTTCCGGGGGAAAACCGATGCCGCTGTCGCAGATGTCAATCTGGATCAGATTTTTCGGATTGAAGAAGGCTTTCACCGTCACCACGCCTTGGTCGGTGAACTTTGCGGAGTTATTAAGCAGGTTGACCAGTACCTGCAACATACGGTCGGCATCGCCGACGAACAAGGGCAAGCCGCCCTGAATGTCGGTTTTTAATTCGACATCGGGTTTCTGGTCGAACATGCCCCGCACCGCGTTGACAGCATCACGGATCAATATCGCGGTCTGCACCGGCGCATCACGCCATTCAACGCGTCCTGCTTCAATTTTGGCCAGATCGAGTACATCGTTGATAAGACGGGTGAGACGATCCGATTCTTTGAGAATGATCTCCAGATTTTCCCGGATGCGCTCGGATTTCTTATGCAATCCTATATCATTGATGGCCAGGGGGGCAAAGCTGCGGGAAAATTCGCGCTCGACCAAATGGGCGAACCCTCTGATCGAAGTGAGCGGCGTGCGCAATTCGTGGGAAACCGAGGAAAGAAAATCAGACTTCAGTTGGTCGAGTTTTTGCAAGCGCTGTTGGACGGCCTCCAACTCATCATTGCTTTCAATCAGACGAGCATTGGCGGCCTGAAACCGGGCCAAGATGGCTTCAGTTTTTTCGAACTGCTCGACCACCAGTTTAGTGGTGATTTCCGCCGCTTCCCGTGCCACGCGGATTTCCTGGCGCAGCATACGATTCTCCGCTTCCAGCGCCAAGCGTCCGCCGTCTGCGACGGTTAGGAATTGGTTATAGCGTTCCATGAATGGCAATCTCCATGCAGCGTTGGGCTAGCATACGGACGGTACCTTCATCCACTATGCCTTCCGCGCCCACCAGCGCGATTTCCGGCAAGGGTGGCAGGCACACCTGCGGCAATAGCCGTAACAGGTAAGGCAGCCCGGCGCTGTGACCATAGCTTCCGGCATAATCGGCCACCTGTTCACGACTTAACACCACAATTTCGCAGGGGGCCCCCATGCCCGTCACGGCATCGGCAAACACCACGCGACGTTTGCCTTCCACCGACCGTAGCAGGTCGAGGCCGCATAGGCCACCGTCAATGATTTCGACATAAGCCGGCGTCGAGATACCAGAGAGATAGTCGAATACTCGACAGCCGACATCGTCGCCCGGAACATAACGGTTACCCAGACAGATAACGGTTACGGCGGCCATGAGTTAACACCGCAAAGACCTGCGCTCAGTCCCGATCACATGCACCGTACATACCAGGCAAGGATCGAAGGAACGCACAATATGCCCGGCTTCCACCGGGTTGTCGATGTCTGCAACGGTTGTGCCGATCAGCGCTTCCTCCCATGGCCCGCGCACCCCCTGGTCGTCGCGTGGAGAGCCGTTCCACGCGGTGGGCGTGACGATCTGGTAGCGAGCGATCCGGCCATCTCGAATTTCCACCCAATGCCCCAGTGCGCCGCGCGCCGCCTCGATCAAACCGAATCCCCTGCCATCCTGAATGGGCGGAACCGGTTCGTAATAGGGCTGATCGAGGTGCGCAATCATTTCTTCGAGCCAAATTTCCATGGCGGGCAACAACGTAGCCGGGCGCGTCAGACGCGCCAACTGACGGTTGACCAGGTTCGCCCCGTCGTGCCGTAACAAATCGCAAAAAAGCGGATTGCCGCCGACGATGCGCTCGGCCAAAGGCCCGGTTTCCGCAGGCTGGCCGCCGTAGCGGGGCGCCTTGCTCCACGAGTATTTCTTGCCGTCGGCGCCGGTGGCGTGAGGATCTGTTTCGCCGTCGAACGGGTGCCGTCCGCCCTGGTAATCGGCGTACCACGATGAGGCGACATGTTCCGCCACCTGGGCTTGATCAAAAGACTGCGTTTGTCCATCCCTGGAGACGAAACCGGCGTCGACCAATTGCTTGCCGCCGCCGGGGTTGACGACGGCGGTTTCATTGGGCAATTCCAGCGAACCATAGGAAAGGAAGTGACCATGCCCCTGCCCCAGCCTGTGCAATTCCGCCGCGCGGGCAAAGCGCAGAAAAAAACCGACATCGCCATCACGCCGCGCCGAGTCTTCGTTCAACCAGGCGTCGAGGTCGGCGGCGCTTTGCACTGCTTGCCAGCGTTCCAGCGAACAACCGAGCACACGTTGCTCATACCACTGGCGATAGTGTTTCAGGATGTGGCGGCACTGGTTCAGTTCGGCCAGGGGCGGGATATAGGTCACGCCGCCCGGCACCATAAAAGAACTGTGCGGCCATTGGCCGCCAAGAATGGCAATAATCTCCAAGAGGGTCTTGGTTTGCCGCACCACGTCGATGCAGCGTCCCCCGGCCAGCGGCGCGTAGCGCCTGGCGGCTTCGGCATACAGCGGGTGTGTTGCGTAAACGGCAGCAGTGAAATCCGGCAGAAACATCAGCACCGATTGGCGCACGTCACTCTGGCAATGCTCCACCATCAGCGTTACATTACGCAAACGGGTGGCATTGTCAGGCAGGCGAACACCGGCGATGTGGTCGAGCGCCTTGGCAGCCGCCATCAGGTGGGTTGTACTGCAAATACCGCAAATGCGGGGCGTGATCACCAGTCCGTCAAGTGCGCCACGCCCAACCAACAAATTCTCGAAACCACGAAACATTGTGCCTGAACTCCAGGCATCGACGATCCGGTTGTTTTCCAGCTCAATCCGGATTTCCAGGTCCCCCTCAACCCGGTTGAGGGGGATGTCGCGAATGATTCTTTTGGTCATGGTAATACCCTGAATTTGCTATATCTTGGTTTCACGTTTCGTCAGACGTTCCGGCGCAGCGGCCGCCGCCATACCTTTGTACACCAGGTAATGGGCGCGGCTAATGCCTTTCGGCAGTTCAATGGGAACGTCCTCGATATTGCGGGTTTCAAAGAAAGGATGGGGCGGCGGGAATTCCGGGCTGGTACAACCAAAGCACGGTACGCCGACCCGCGTCTTGGACGAACGACGATTCCACAACAACTTATTACATGGCCCGTCTACCAACGGCCCGTGGCAGCCCATATGAAAAAACAGGCAGCCGCGCTGGGCGAAATCCCACTCTTCAACGCGGTATTCGTGGTATTCGTTGCGGGTGCAGCCCTGATGTACGGTCATGCCGTACCAGTCCAAAGGACGGTTGAATTCATCCAGTTTCAACGACTGCCCGGCCACCAGTGCAGACAACGTCCCCGCCACGACCTCGGGGTGGCACGGACAACCCGCCAGGTTGATGACCGGCAGGTCGGCCTGAGAGCGAAAATCTTTACCCAACAAGCCGCCCGGCTCTTTTTTCTGGAACTGCAATCCGGTGGCCTGGGTCTGGGTATCGGCAACGATACCGCCAAATGCGGCGCAGGTTCCGACAGCAACCACCAGACGGGCCTTGTTCGCCAGCGCAGCCGCCAAGTCTTTTTTGGGGCGACCGCTCCTGGTGTCGAACATGCCGGTGCTGGCCGGGCCGCGGATAATCGCCCCCTCCACCACCAAAATATCCAGCACTTGTTCTCCTTCAACGAGGCTTGCGAGCAACTCGTCATGCATCACTGGAGATAAGGTCGATAAGGAAGGATGCCACAAAAGCTGGATACCGAGCGTGTCGAACAGTTCGACTAAATCCGGCGCATCAGAATTCAGGAACGACATGGTGTCGCCGCCACATCCACCGCATTGCAACCAATATAAAGAAATCATATTCTCCCTCTCATTTCCCTATTTCTGTGATGCGGCCTGCGGCAGTTTTTTTCCGACAAAATTATCATACGGCATTATTATAAAGATAGCAAATCACATGCGATTGTCAGGAAAATGGTCAATTCTCTGACTTCATTTTCCGATTTTCACTGCCCCCTCGATAAAAAAAAACGGGAGGGCCGGACAACTATCCGCCCTTCCCGTTAAGACCTCCACTTTTTAATAACGTAACGCGGTTATTTCTTAGCAGCAACCTCCGTCCCACCGCCTTCACACCTTCAGGCCAGCGGTGTTGGTTTCCTCCAGCTTGCCTTCAATCACGTCGGCGATAAACCCCTGAGTAAAATTCCCTTAACGATTACGACCATGGCCGTGATCGTTGCCGTGACGGTTTTTATTATCGTTCCCACGATTATAATTCCTTCCCCCGTCACGACGGTCATGCTGACGGTCACGATGTCGTTCCTGATAACGCGGAATATATTCGCGGTGGTACCAGTTGTCTTGCACAAAGAGAACACGCTCGCCGCAGGCGTTGTATTCACGGCAGTGCTTACGCCAATTTTTGGCGTGACCAGGAGGTACGCGAAGATAGATCGGCTGGCCGTCCATCCGCCCTCCCCGCTCAACGATTATCGGCCTACGGTAGATCACTTGTGGTTGCGGGTAGTCGCCGATATCAATTTGGCCATAGAAGCCTGGTTGGCCTATGCTAAGCGAAACGCCAACGTCGGCGGCGAGTACCGGGGTGGTGACGGTGGCAGCGATTACCGCTGCCGCGAACACAAAACGTTTCATGTCGAATCTCCTGTTGTTAGAATTTTGAAAAAAAATTACCCCAGCTCAACTCCCTGGAAATACCTGGCATATTTCTATGCAGCATAGTCAGCCGCTGCCTCATTTTCCACCGGGATGCATTTTTGCCTCCTCTCTCGGCTTTTCTCGATTCCCCATCCTAACCACGACCCGATGTTTCACCAACCCGCGCTCCAGTGGGATAACACCACCGATCACGCGCTGGCCATCCATCTCCACCCAAGCGACTCCGTGCTCGCAGCCGTGGGGATTTTCCACTTGGATCTCGTAGATTGTTTCCCCATGCCGATAGCTGATACCAAATCCCGGCCAGGATGCAGGGATGACCGGATTAACCCGCAGCTGCCCGCTCCGCACCTGCAGACCAAAAACCTCTTCCACCCAGGCCCGGTACATCCACGCCGCCGAACCGGTATACCAGGACCACCCCCCCTGCCCTATCCGTCCGGGCAACCGATAGACGTCGGCTGCGACCACGTAGGGCTCCACCCCGTAGTGCCAGACCGCTTCCGCATCGCGAGCATGCTCAATGGGGTTGAGCATACGCAGCATTTGCACCGCCCGCTCCCCCTCCCCTTTGCGGGCCATGGCCATGGCCATCCAAAGAGCGGCGTGCGTATACTGGCCTCCGTTCTCCCGCACCCCGGGAGGATACCCCTTGATGTAGCCGGGAGAGGGTTCGGATTTGTCAAAAGGAGGCTCAAAAAGGAGCACCAGACCTTCATCTTTGCGGACAAGATGCTGCCAGGCCGACTCCAGGGCCTGATCCGCGCGCTTCGGATCAGCAGCACCGGAAAGCCAGGCCCACGATTGGGGCAGAGAATCGATCCTCGCCTCGGTGTTTGCCGCAGAACCAAGGAGGGAGCCATCATCGAAGGTTCCCCGCAGATACCACTCCCCGTCCCAACCGACCTGTTCTACCCGCTTCATCAGGGCAGATCTCTCTTCTTGATAGGTTTGGCTCAGCTCCGGTTGTTGCAGGAGGCTCGACAGTTCCGCCATCCCCTGCAGCAGCTCACAGAGGAACCAGGCAAGCCAAACGCTCTCCCCCTTGCCTCCGGCACCCACCAGGTTCATGCCGTCGTTCCAATCCCCGGTCCCCATCAGGGGGAGGCCATGGGGCCCTATGGTCAGACCGTGGCTGACTGCACGCCGACAGTGTTCAAAGAGGGTGGCGCGTTCAAAGGTGACCTCAGGCGTGGAGAATACCTCGTACTGATCATCTGCCAATATGGGGGCGTTGAGGAAGGGTACCTCCGCCTTGAGAATGTCCACCTCGCCGGTGGTTCGGACATACTGCGCCACCACATAGGGAAGCCAGAGCAAATCATCGGAAATACGAGAACGGATTCCGGCCCCGGCAGGTTCATGCCACCAATGCTGAACATCTCCCTCTTTGAATTGCCGACTGGCGGCCAACAGGATCTGGTCGCGCGCCAAATCGGGCCTGGCATAAAGAAACGCCATAACATCCTGTAGCTGATCGCGGAAACCGAAGGCACCGCCGGATTGATAAAAAGCAGAACGTCCCCAGATGCGACAACTTAAGGACTGGTACTGTAACCAACGGTTGATCAGCAGATCGGCGGCCAGTTCCGGGGTGTGCACTTCAATGGTGCCGAGCAAGGCATCCCACCAGGCCTTGGCTTGCTCCAGCGCCTCCTCCAGGGAATTCTCCTCCTGAAAGCGGAGCACCAGCTCCCGGGCCTGAGCCAGGGACTCGGCTTGGCCCAGCATGCAGGTGACATCACGTTGCTCGCCCGGAGCCAATTCCAGGGTAACCCGAATCGCTGCGCACGGGTCCAGTCCCGCTCCGATTCGTTGTGACAGCCGGGTCAGCTCCATGGCTGCCGGGTTAGCCAGGGATCGATTGCGGCCGATGAAGGAGGTGCGGTCGCCCCCGTAGGAGTCGGCCTGGGGGGTTATGGCCACGAAAGCGACCCGTTCCGGGTACTCGGGGTGGTAGCGATTTTGCGCCAGCACCGCCTGTACCTCGTCATCCCAGTTGGTCATCACGTGCATCTGGGAAGTTTCACGGTTTTCGCCCAAGGTCAATTCTACATAATAGGTCAGTGAAAGTCTGCGCCTTCGGGAAGAAGCATTGGTGAGCCGCAACCGTTGCAGTTTGATCGGCACCCCCCCGCTCTCATCCACGGGGACAAAGACGGTCAGCTCCTGCTCGATCCCGTTACTGTTATGTTCAAAAACCGTATAGCCCGACCCGTGCCGAGCCCGATAGGCTGTCTCCTCACGGATTGGTGCCGCAGTCGGCGACCAGAAGACGCCGCTCTCCTCGTCGCGGATGTACAGCGCTTCCGAGGCCGGGTCCAGCACCGGGTCGTTGGACCAGCCGGTCAGACGATTGCGCTGGCTGTTGCCGTACCAGGTAAAGCCGGACCCGGTTTCGCTGACCATGGTGCCGAAGGTCGGGTTGGCGATGACGTTCACCCAGGGTGCCGGGGTATTGGTGTTGGGGCCGAGATAGATTGCATACTCACGGCCATCCGGGGTAAAGCCACCCAGGCTGTTGAAGTAGTTCAGCTCCATGAAAGGGAGCGGAGCCGAGGGTTCCCTAGGCGTGCGTTTTCGGCTCAGCCTTTCCAGAAACTCCGGAGCCTCCACCGGCGCCCGCAATTGCTGGGGCAGTGTGCCGCGTGCCGCTACCAGCATGACACTGGCTACGGTCTTAAACAGCTTCAGATCTTCCTCCGGGATAAACGCCGCATTGCGCAGGAAAATCCCGCCCGGTTGGTCCGTCCCGTTCATGAGGGAATGGGCTTGGATCAACCGTTCCAATCGTTCCTGGAGTGGACGCTCATAACTTCCGGGCTCCTCGTTGAGGATCACCAGATCGACCGACAAGCCGTGCATCCGCCAATAGGTATAGGCCTGGAGCATCTGACGGGCCAGACTAATATCCCGCGTCTCTCCAATAGTAATCAAGGCTATGGGCAGATCGCCCGAAATGCCGTAGGGCCACAACCCGGACTGACCTTTGCGATTTTCAGCAAGCTGCTCCTCGGCCGCACGCAAGAGGGGGTTGGGAAACAGCAAGTGACTGGCCAGTTGCTGGAAGCGGCGTGCTTCGTCGGGCTGGATATGCAGCATTTGCAACTGTTGCTGGGATGAGACCCAAGCAAAATCCATGGCCCGATTAATCTCTTGGGGTTCGGAATATTTATCCATCAACAGAAGAACTTTTTCACGGGTTGAACCGGCGGCGAGCACCATGGAAACCTGGGTATGCTGACCCGGCTGCAAGGTGATCCTCCGCCGCAGGCTTAATATAGGATCCAGAACAAAGCCCTGGCTGTTGCCGAGCTCTTGCATGGATCCCATAGGTCTGGCAAGGGGGTGCCCACGACCGATAAACCGTTTCCGATCGGTTTCAAACTGCCAACTTTTTTCAGGCGGGCTCTCAACCCCTGCACGCTCAAACGTCAAGCGGTGGGCCACATACAAAGGCAGTTCGTTTTCGCTGCGTGGTCGCCGGTAGGCAAGGAGTACTTGCTGCTCGGGGAGCGCTTCGGTCTGGATGAACAGCTTGTTGAAGGCCGGGTGCTGGCGATCCGCGCGGTGGGGGGCCATGGAGAGCTCAACATAGCTGGTGAGGTTAAGAAGGCGAACGCGGGTTGTCCTGTTGATCAGGGTAATCCTTCGAATCTCCACGTCATCTTCCGGCGAGACAATCACCTCGGTTTCACTGTGCAGCCCGTTGTGGTCACGCCGGAATACGGCCCGATCGAGCGCGAAATTGACCGAATACCCTTCCAGCTTCCCATCGGCCGGTTGATAGGTGCTGGACCAGACCCGATCCGAATCGGGCTCATGAAGAAAACAAAAGGTCCCCATTGCATCACAGGTCCGATCCGACCGCCAGCGGGTGAGTTCCTGGCCGCCCCACTGACTGTAACCGCCCCCGCTGTTGGTGACCATCACGCCATAGCGGCCGTTGCTGAGCAGCAGGCTGTGGGGAATGGCGGTATGGGGCGTGGCAAAGATGCTTTCCGCCGGCGCAATCTGGTCTCCGCCCAGCAACACGGGCTCATTCTCTCGCGTTGAAGTCAAGTGCAGCGAAGGAAGGGTCGGAATGCGTTCCTGAAGGAGGGCCTCAAAGGCACGCACCCGGGGATCACTATGAAAGCGGCGCGGGAAGGGGTTGCCATGCAGGAAGTTGGTCAAGGCCAGAAACGCCATGCCCTGGTGATGGGCCATATATGCCTTGATTATCACCCCGCGCTTGCCCATCCGCTGCGTTTGTCGGCTGAAATCCATGGCCTCGTAATACCCATAATCAGCGAGCAGACCAAACCCGGCCAGTTGTTTCAGATTCCGCACGGTCTCATGGGGCGCCAGGTTCAGGGCCAGCAAGGTGGCATAGGGAGCGATGACCAGCTGTTCCTCCAGGCCGCGTTTCAAGCCGAGCAGGGGAACGCCGAAGGCTTTGTACTGATAGGTCTTGTTGAGGTCCATATTGCCGAAGGCAGACTCGGAAATACCCCACGGCACCCGCCGCGTGCGACCATAAGCGATCTGGACCTGCACCGCTTCCCGGGCCGCTTTATCCAAAAGCGAGTTGCCATAGGAGTACTGGAACAAGAGCGGCATCAGATATTCGAACATGGTCCCGGCCCAGCTGAGCAGCACCCGCTGCCTCCCTATGGCGCCATAGAGGCGATTCATGGAGAACCAGTGTTCGAGGGGGACATCGCCCCTGGCAATGGCGACGAAACTCCCGAATCGCGCCTCACTGGCCAGGAGATCGTAACGGGAAGTGTCCAAAACGTCCGTGGAAACATTGAAGCCGATGGCAAACAGTTTGCTTCCCCTGTCATAGAGGAATTGCATGTCCAGCGCTGCGGACAACTCGCGGACATCCTCAATGAGCCGAATCGCCGTTCCCAGGGTTTCCCCGGCCAGCCACTGCGCGGTGGCGAAGGCCTTGAAGACCCGGTCGAGCCAGGGACCGAGGGGAGCGCTGGCCTGGAGAGATTCCTCGCGGATCGCGCGAAGAATCGTGAGCGAGCCGATCCGGTCATGGGCAATATCGTGCAACGAAGGCGCCTTAGCAAGATCATGTCGGATGGCAAGCAGGGCCACCGACCCCAACAGGGCCATCTCTTCCTCGGTTTTTTCCGCAAGGATTTCGATCCAGGTGAGATAACGGTCACTGTTCTGAGCCCAGGCCGCAACCTGCTGTTCAAGTTCAGCAACCCATGGCGCAGCGCCTGCGGCAACAACTAGCGCCCGGACATTGACCTCCATCCGCCGTTGCAACCGGAGAAGATCGACGATGCCGGACGGCGGAGCCTTCCATTCCGCCAGGAGCTGGTCGAGTGTCTGGCGATACAGTCCGGTATTTTCTTCCAAGACTGCGTCCTGTTTCAGGATTTCCCCGGTATCGGCTAGGCCGACAAAGGCCTTGCCATCCAAGAGGGGGGCGTGCGTCAACTCGTCAAGCCCTTGCTCCAGAGCCCACAAGGCGCCCAACAGATTGCCGCTGTCAACAGTGGAGACATAACGGGGTTCGAGCGGAACCAGGGTCTGGATATCGTACCAATTCAAAAGATGCCCTTGGTAACGTTCCAGACGGCCAATGGTTGCCATGGTATTGGCAAGCTTTTCCACGACCTGATTAATGGTCAGGTAGCCTGAATCATAAGCTCCCAGAGCACTGGTCATCCAGAGACCGATGTTGGTCGGGCTGGTTCGCATGGCCAGACTGTTTTGATGGGCAACCTGGTAGTTATCCGGGGGCAACCAGGAGGTATCGGCGTTGACAAAGGATGAAAAATAGCGCCAGGTCCGCCGAGCAACCTGTCTGAGGAAACGGCGGTCCGTCTCGAGCAACGGTTTTTCCCGACGCTGTTCAATGGGCCGCAAAGTCAGGAGCCAACCGAACAACGGGGAGAAAAACCAAAAAACGAGCCAGGAGGTGGCAACAGGCCGGCTGGTCGGCATGAAGCGCCAGATCGCCACCCCCATAATTATACTGAAGAGGCTCCCCAGAGCCAGGTGCGCGAGAAAGAGCGGTTGGTGACGGGAGGCGCGCCAATGGGTTGATTGGGCGGCCCACTCCAATAAGTCGCGATGGGAGATCATGCGGCGGTAGCAGACCCGGATGATGGCATCCAGGGCCACCGCTGCCTGGTGCGGCAACAGCGCCCCATCGATAACGGCCCGCAGCAGGTCGTGCAACAGTTTGGTTGGGGAGAAGTACATCAATCCCTTGTGGGTGGTAGCCATGGTGAAAGGCTGCGCCAAGGGGTGAAAGAGCAATTGCATGCCAACCACCAGCGTGGCGATTCCACCGATTTTCGGGGAAATAAACCAGGAGACGGTCAACAGGAGCAGGCTCGTGATCGGCAGGAGGCTGCGGCGCAAATTGTCGAGGATCTTCCAACGGTTCAAGGGGGAAAGCGGGTTCGGTCCCTGTCCGCCTGAAGCCTGGGGAACAAGCGGAAAAATCCACCCCGCTATCTGCCAATCGCCGCGTATCCAGCGATGGGCCCGACTGCTGTAGCTCTGGTACCCTTGAGGGAAATCATCAAAAAGCTCAATATCGCTGGCCAGACCCACCCGGACATACGCCCCTTCTAGCAGGTCATGGCTCAGCACCCACTCTTCAGGGAACCGTCCAGAGAGCACCCGGCTGAAGGCGCGGACATCGTATATCCCCTTGCCGTGGTACGATCCTTCCCCGCTTAAGTCCTGATAGACATCGGAAATCGCCTGGGTATAGGGGTCGATCCCCACTGCATCACTGAAAAGCCGGCTGAAGACCGAGGCGCTCGTGCTCGGCAAGGTCGGACTCACCCGCGGCTGGATGATGGTATAGCCGTCCATGATCCTGCCTGCGGCATCGAAACGGGGCTGATTGAGGGGGTGCGCCAGGGTCTCGACCAGCCTGCGGGCCGAGGCGTGCGGCAACTGGGTGTCGCTGTCCAGGGTGATGATGAAGCGGATGTCTGCCAGCTGATCCGGGTCGCCCACGTATACCAAATCAGGAGCATTTTCTGGCCGCGTCCCGTCGATCAGGCAATTCAGTTCCTCCAGCTTGCCCCGCTTTCGCTCCCAGCCGATGAATTTCTGCTCGGATTCGCTCCAGGTGCGTTCCCGATGGAAGAAGAGAAAACGCTCGCCGCCATGGCGCCCATTCAGCTCTGTGAGGGATGCTCTCGCGATTTCGAGCAGCCCTTTGTCCTCTTCACGGGAAAACGTGGCCGAATCGGTGTGGTCCGAGAACAGGCTGAAGAACAGATTTGCTTCCTTGTTGGCCAGGTAGCGAATTTCCAGCTTTTCCACCTCGTCCCGGATCGTTTCCGCATCCACCAGCATCATCGGCACGACCACCAAGGTGCGGAAGGCATCGGGAATCCCAGACTTCTCGAAATCCATCTTGGGCAATGGCCGGGGCGGCAACACTCGCGTGATCAGGTAATTGACCACCTCGATGGCCAGTTGGCTGACCGGAATCAACAGGAGCAGTACCAGCCCCACCTGAACAACAAGCGCTGTTTCCGTCTGGCTGAAATCGGGGATCAGGGCAAAAACGATAATCAGAAAAAGGAACAGCACAGAAAAACCGCCGATGCCGAAGGCGTAAATGGCGGGGTGGTGGCAATAAATCCATTCCAGAAAGCGGTAACGGAACATTTCACGGCAGGCCATCAACCGGACCAGCTCAGCCCGTTCCTTGCCGACCAGCCAGGTGCCGACGTAGCTGCGCCTTTCATCGCTTGTTGCTTCATACTTCGCCTGCGTCGCCAGCTTGATGACGCGCTCGGCGACCTGTTCCTCGGGTTGGCCGGCAGCGCGGGCAAGGTCTTCGATCGCCCGACGGCAACGGTCACGGGTTGCGAAATCCATTTTTGGATAGACCCCGGACGGATCCCGACGCAACACCTGCTCCACCCGGCTAAGTTGTTCGAAGATCTCCCTCCAGTCCAACAGGGCAAGCTGACGCAGGCTGGTGAAGGCATTGCCGCTGGTCAACTGCTCCCTGGCCTGCCGGTTCTGCTCTCGCAGATTGAGGTCGTGCAAGGGAGTTTTGAGTGTGCGCTCAAGCCAGTTTTTTACCGGCGCCAATGCGGCGGCCTCGTCGTAAAGCAGGCTCACCAACTGCGTAGCAAAATAGGGACTGGGATGCAACTCTGAAGTAGCGAGTTCTTCCAGGATTGCGAAGAGTTGGTTGGCATCGCGACGATTGGCAGCGATCAACCGATTCGCCCAGAAGTCGGCCAACTGACGCTCACGCAGATTAGTCAGGGCGGTGACGGCCAGGTTCTGGATGCTTTCGATCAGCGCGATGCGCAGCATCTGAGGGATCGCCCAAATTTCACCAATCGTCAAAGTGCGCACGGATTGGTAAGCCTCGATAAACGCCAGGATATTCTCTCGGTCGAGGCGCAGCTCTGTATGGGAAACGAGATCCTTGGCCAGACCGTAGATGCACGGCAACCCGAAGTAAGGATCAGAGGCCAGGGTGGGCAACTGTTGGTAAAAACGCCGGGGAAGGTTCCGTAATACATCGCGGGTGTTCCCTTCCAGGATGTACTCGTTATCAAGTATCCAATCGGCCGCCGGGGTGGCTTTCTGCTCCAAGCGGCTCGCTGCGGCAAGATCCGTACAGACCTGACGGACCCATTGCCTGGACTGTTTGAGGCGCTTGAGCAGTTCAAAACTGCGCTGCGGCTTCAGGTCAACCTGCTGCTCCCGGGCATGACGTTGCGCATGCTCAACAACCTGGGCAGGGGAAAGCTTTACCTGCGGGCTCCGCGCCTCAACCCGGCGCTCGCACTTACGATGCATAACAAACAACGCCGGAGGGATATCACCGCTTTCCCGCAGCAGAGCCACCGGACGCGGTAAAGATTCGACAGGGGCCAGGAGAATCAGGACGGACTCCCCGGACACGAGCCAGCGGGCGTGATCACGTATGATCCCGAGCTCAACCCCATACCTTGAGCGTCGCAACCATAGTAACGCTACCAGGGTACCGATTGTGATCCCAGCCAGGAACAAAGTCAGCGCAAAAAAGTTGCCGCTCGGAATCAAGCCCAACCAGGAGAGAACGAGAAAAAAAATTCCGGCAATCCCACCGGACAAAATGGCAACCATGGTCACGCCGTAAGCACGGCGCCAAAGGAAAGGATCTGTTATGTGAACATTTCCGTTCGTCTTCTTATGCACCAAAGCGGTGCGATGAAAATCTTTTCTCACCAGTTCCCGAAGGGCTTTTCGAGCTTCATCGTGTTTGGCAAAATAACCAATTAGAATACCAACGCCCACTATTTATCCTTTACGCAAAGTAGCCTGAGACTCCTGTTATGGTGAAGGATTTCACGTAACAGGAGGCTCAGAAAGGAGCTGTACAGACTCGCCCTCAACCAAGGTTATATCGACGCCATTCGCCTAGGCTTGAGTTTTGTTATTGCTATTGAAAAGCAGAATCTATGCCAGGAGTGTTGTTGCCGGGAGATAAATTTCCATCATACTGAAATAATGTGAACTTGAGAGAATACTGGGACGGAGGCTGAATATTTCGAGGAAAGAATAGCCTGACATATCAGGAGATTCCTGATATGTCAGGCTATGGTAATCAGATAAAAAAAGGGGTGTGCGAACAATTGCTCGCACACCCCTTCCATTTTTTTGTTCCTTGTCCTGTAACTGGAGACAACCCAAAGCACCGTTTTGTTGTTTACTTCTTGGCAGCCGCCTCCGCCCCACCGCCTTCCAGACCGGCAGTGATGGTTTTGCTCAGCTTCTCTTCGATCACGGCGGTGATGCCGTCCTGGGTAAAGATCGCCTCTTTGCGGATGGTCTTGGTGGCGTTGCCCAAGGCAATCCGCAGCTTGCGGTCGCTCACCAGGGCAAGGGCCTTGTCGATCCGGACCTTAACTTCCTCGGGGCTCAAGCCTTCGGCCTGCCCTATGGGGCCGAGCTCCTTGGTCTTCATGGTAAAATCGGTGATCAGTTTGACAAAGCGCGGCGCCTCCGCCGCTGAGGCCCACTGCAGACCAAACCGCTCCGGCTTGATCCCGACCTCGGCCAGAACCTTTTTCACCAATGCACTCACACCCATCGCGTCGTAATTACCAACCTGGTAATGGCATTCGCCGAGTTGTCAGCCACCGGAGAAGATGGCGTCGGCACCTTCGGCAAACCCGCGCAGGACAAAGGCCGGATCAAGACGCCCGGTGCACATCACCCGGATGGTCCGCAGATTCGGCGGATACTGGTAACGGGAAACCCCGGCACTGTCCGCTGCGGCATAGCAGCACCAGTTACAGAGAAAACCCAGGATCTTCGGATTGAAATCGTTCTGACTCATAACTACTACTCCTCTATTTTGCACCAAAGGCGGTGATTTGCGCGTTGATCTGTTCGTCGGTGTAGCCGCCCATGGAAATGGCGAATACCGGGCAATGCGAAGCGCAGATGCCGCAGCCCTTGCAGGAGGCGGTGATGGTCTCGGCCTTGCGTTTGCCGTTTTCGTCCTTGATGATTCGAATGGACTGGTACGGGCAGAGCGATTCGCATAAGCCGCAGCCGATGCAGGACTCCTTGTCCACGCAGGAAATGGTGGGCTCCACCGAAACAAAGCCCTTGCCCAGCGGCATCGCCGCCTTGGCCGCCGCTGCCTGGGCCTGGACGATGATCTCCTCAACCGGCTTGGGCGAATGGGCCAAGCCGCAGACATACACCCCGCTCACCGGCAATTCCACCGGCCGCAGCTTGACATGGGCCTCGAGGAAGAACTTGTCTTCGTTCACTGGAATCTTCAAGAGCTTGCTCAGCTCGTCGGTCCCTTCGGCCACAATGCCGACGCTCAGGGCCAGCACCTCTGGGGTCATGGTGACCTCGTCGCGCAAGATCGGATCGAAAAAGGTGACGCTCATCTTCTTGCCGCTGGTTTTGAACTTAGGGCTGTTGTCCATGGTGTAGGGGATGAAAACCACCCCTTGTTCCCTGGCCTGGCGGTATGCATCCTCGGCAAAGCCGTAGGTGCGCATATCGCGGTAAAGGACCACCACCTGGGAGGCCGGGTCAAGGGCCTTGATCTTCAACGCATTCTTCACCGCGTGGTTGCAGCAGACCTTGCTGCAATAGTTCAGATCATCCCCACGGGAACCGGCGCACTGCACCATAACCACCGATTTGGGCGCCAAATTCTTGCCCTTGCCGGACAAACGCTGCTCCAACTCGCGCTGGGTAACCACTGTGTCGGAATACTTCACCGGGTTGCCAAGCACCACCTCAGGCCGATGTTCGCGGCCACCGGTGGCGATGATGATCACTCCGTGGTCGAGGGTGGTTTCCGTAGTCTTCTTGCCCTTGGTGGTGGTGAGCACCGAACTGAAGTTGCCGACAAAGCCGCTGACCTGGGTCAGTTCGGTATTGGTCAGCAGCTCGATCTTCTTGTTCTTTTTCACCGTGTCGATCAACTCGCCCAACACCGTGCTCACCGTGTCGCCTTGCAGGGTGTAAGAGAGATGCTGGAGATGGCCGCCGAGAGTGGCCTCTTTTTCCACCACCGTGGTATGGAAACCCTGCTCGGCAAGGGTAAGAGCCGCAGTCAAACCTGCCACGCCACCACCCAGAACCAGGGCCTTGGCGGTAACCGGCACGGTCTGTTCGGGCAGGGGCTGGATGTGGCGGGCCTTGGCAATGCCCATGCGCACCAAGTCCTTGGATTTTTGCGTCGCAGCCGCAGGCTCGTTGGCATGGACCCAGGAGCAGTGGTCGCGGATATTGACCATCTCAAAGAGACAGCGGTTCAGGCCTGCGTCTTTCAGGGTTTCCTGGAAAAGCGGCTCATGGGTTCTTGGCGAACAGGCGGCGATGACCACCCGGTTCAGGTTGTGCTCCTTGATCTTGGCCTTGAGCACCTCCTGGGCGTCTTGCGAACAGCTATACAGGCTCTGAGCATGATAGACCACGCCTTCCATGCCCTCGGTGTACTGCTCAACTGCGGCCACATCGACCACGCTACTGATGTTGATCCCGCAATGGCAAACAAAGACACCGATGCGGACCTCTTCGTCCTTGCCGGTTTTCTGTTCCTTGGGATAGGTCTTGTGCACCAGGGCCTTGCCGCGATCCTTGGCAATCAATCCTGCCGCTAGTCCTGCCGCCGCGCTGGACTGGGTGACGCTTTCCGGGATATCCTTGGGACCCTGGAAAGCACCGGCCACGAAAACGCCCGGCTTGGTGGTGAGCAGCGGGGCAAAGGTCTCGGTCTTGCAAAAATCATAATCGTTCAGGGCAAAACCGGCGATCTCGCCAAGGTTCTTGGCATCGGCCGGGGCGTCGAGGCCCACGGAGAGTACGACGATATCGTAGGGCTCAAAGCTGTGCATCCCGTCCATGGTGGAATAGGTCAATTTCAAGTTCTTGTCCCACGGCATGACATCGGCCACCCGAGCCCGAACAAACCTGATCCCCATGGCCTCGGCCTTCTTCTGGGCGGCATCGAAGCCCTTGCCCTGGGTTCGCATGTCCATGTAGTAGATGGTGATCTCCACCTCGGGATCATGTTCCTTGGCAACCATGGCCTCTTTGATGGCATACATGCAGCAGACCGAGGAGCAGTAGCCGTTGTTGCAGCCGAGATCCCGGGA
>Ga0172379_10003236_pt1 | contig 26434 bp, 27 predicted proteins | sample GrowelOW334metaG_FD_119756 | JGI IMG/M metagenome (GOLD analysis project Ga0172379, IMG submission 119756) | Groundwater microbial communities from an aquifer near a municipal landfill in Southern Ontario, Canada - Groundwater well OW334 metaG | ecosystem: Environmental > Aquatic > Deep...
CTCGACTCTTTTTTGGGCACTTTGAACTTTGTCCTTTGACGAAATCAAAATAATCACAAAGGATAAAAATTAGTCAACCAATTCCGCACGATTCGTCGTGCGGAATTTTCTTTTGTGTGATAATATAAAAACGAAAGTAGGTGAATACGCGAACGACTACGGTTTTTTGCTACCGAAATCAGTATCCATACACTGGGAATATTCGCGATTACGGTTTCGGATAGGGTGGTGTATGCAGAAACTTCAAAAAATGAAGATACTTGGTATATTTCGCTCCGGTATTTCGATACCGAATAAGATTCAACCCGAAGAGAATTCAACGGGTGGTGCTATTGACGGCGAAATATGCATTTCTGACGGCAATCCGAACGTGATCAACTCGAACCGGTATGATGACGGGTCTTGGCTCAACACGTACTGGGACAATCTCGCGAATGAGTGGAATGATGACGGTGCTTTCGCGTTCGTTGCCCCGCTACTCTCTTTGTTTCTCTCCCGCCTTCGTGATGGGGGAGTTTTGTTTTTGAAGTTGACCAATCCATCCGCCGAGCATTCTGCCGATTTCCTCCATCGGCTCCGAAAGTTCAATATATTTTTTAGAATCCATCGATTTTGTTTCCCAAAGGATCATCAGAAATATTTTCAGCGTGTCAATTTTTCTTGTGGCAAGACGTACATACGGCGGTTTTTCTTCGCGAGAAAGAAAAGCGGCAATGGCGATGGACTCGATTGCTTCAACAAAAAGATTGTCAATTCTTTTACCGAGAGAATACCGCTTATCAGTGACTTTTTATCGCGCAAATTAAAGATTGAATTGCATCCGCAGAAGCTTTTTTTGAAAACGCTCGCATCCGGCGTTGATTTTCTCGGCTGGGTACATTTTACAGATTATCGCGTTTTGAGGACGACCACTAAACGGAGGATGATGAAGAGGATTGCTATTCATCCGACCAAAGGAACACTCGCATCATATATGGGGCTTTTGAAGCACGGGAATGCGAAGAAATTACAAATGAAAATCTAAATGTCCAATGTCACAATTTTAGCATTGGACATTTTATTGGAAATTTGGAATTGGGAATTTGAAATTATTCAGCACAGTGAATCCTAAATTCTTATAATAGGAATTTTATGATGCTATGCCTTTAATCTTGCCCTTTCTTATGTTTTGTGCTTATATGAAAACAGGTTCATTGTATTCCATAGGAGGAATTTATGTCTACTTGGCAATTATTCGTTTCAACGTTTTTTTCTTTGGATTTTGTAATTTCATTGCTTGTTATTTGGGGTTTTGCCTTGTTGATGGCGGTCACACTTCTCGCTTTGCCTAATCTTTCTCGGTATTTGGAAAAGAAAACCGGACAAGCCGGATTTTCCAATGAAGACTTTTTTCGGATGAAAAAATTCGTTTACCTTGCGATGGGTGTTTTAACCATCTTTTATATGTTCGCTTCCGCAACCGCCGGTCTTTTTTATTTTCCGATCTTTTTGGAAACGTCAATAAAATGGTTGAGCGCGAGCTATTTGTTGGTTTCCGTTGCCGAGTTCAGAAGGATTTCTTTGGGCGAATTTATGGAATTCATTATTCCGTTTTACGCTTGGGAAATGAAGAAACAAAGAGAACGTGCGGAACAACCCACGAAACTGACAACAAGAAGCGCCGCAACAAAACTGCTTCTCGCCCTTCTTTTTATAACAGTTTTATCCGTTGTTCTTTCCGGTCTTTTTTCTTAAGACAAAACGGTTTACCTGTCAAAGGTAAACCGTTTTTTTTGCATTAAGTAGCGCTGTACATTTATGTACGCATGTTATACCATCTCAATAGAGTTTTTGTTTTGAAACAATCAGGAGGAAGAAATGAATTTTTTGCAATGCATTCTCCGTTTAATGGGATCAATCGCTGTTTTCTCTCTTTATGCCTATCTTTTTGCTTCCGTTGCGGAAGGTCGGTTCGTCTATTGGCGCGAATTTTTTACCAAAAGGAAAAATAAGACCGGTTCGAAATGGTCTCCAAAATAACGTTCTTTACATTTCATTAATTATAGTGTATAGTTTTTATGGAGTTATTGATAAAACAAAATCTATTCCGAAGGAGGAAGAAATGAAAAATCAATGGGCGGTATGGGAAATAATGGTAAAAGTGGTAAAGGTGCTTGGAATTGCCCTGACCGTATTTATAATCGGCGGATTAGTGAGCCTTGCGCTCTTTCCTTTATGATCTTTTTAATACGAACGGCCCGCATTTTGTGCGGGCCGTTTTCTGTGAAAGTGCTTGCATTTTTGTATGGAATATCGCATTATGGCAAAGGAACTTTTTACCGTGAGAGGGATTATGATTGAATACATTTCGTTTGTTTTGTTGTTTTTTACCGTCATTTTTTTTATCGGATGGCAGATACATGCATGCTGTCATAAAATATTTCAAGCGTCTGCAGGAAAAAAACCGCAAAACGAAAAATTGTCTTCTTGGATAGCACACGGAATTGGAAAATTCTTTTATCACCTCCTGTTTTACATTGGTTGGATCGTGTTGCTCTTTATCATCGATTTTGTCGTTGTGATGTCTTTGAATGTTTTATATCATCCGATATAGAACCAAAAGCGCCCCGATCTTTCGGGGCGCTTGTTTTTTTATTGTTGTCGGACATTACATTCCGATGCTTGCGAGAAAAGTTTCAAGTTCCTTTCCTTTTATTTCTCGAAATTGTCCCGAACCGAGAGAGCCGAGCGCGATGTTCATAATGCGCGTCCGTTTGATATCCCGCACGGTATATCCGAGCGCGGCGCACATGCGGCGCAACTGGTGTTTTTTTCCTTCGGTAATAATAATTTTCAGTTTGCAGGTACCAGCCGCCGCTTTTGCGCAAGCCGGTTTGGTTATGTATCCTTCAATATCAACTCCACGTTCCATTTGTTTTACAAACCTTTCCGTAATCGTTTTATCCACCGTCAATTCATATTCTTTTTCGTGTTCTTTGTTTGGAGATAAAAGCCGTTCGGTAATTCTTCCATCATTCGTAAGGATAATGAGACCGTGAGAATCTTTGTCCAATCGTCCGACAGGGAATACTTCCTGGCGAATTTGTCCGCGGATTGCATCGACAATGCTTTTTTCTTCGTTTTGCGGGCTGTGAGAGATGACACCTCGCGGTTTGTAATACGCGAAATAGACGTACTTTTTCAAGTTCGCGCCTTTTATGAGAACGGTATCTTTTTCAAATACTTGATCGCCAAGGCGAGCCAGCCGGCCGTTGATGGTTACCTTTCGTTCTTCTATAAGAGTATCAGCACCCCGACGGGTTGCGTCTCCGCGAAGAGCAAGGTATTTGTTTATTCGCATCGGATATTCATTTTTCGGTATCATAATGTTGACCCCGTTAGAGTTTTAAAATCTTCTGTTTGTGCAAAAATAGATTGTTTACACAAAATTTCTTTCTGTGTGTTATTCAAAAAGTATAAAACTCTAACGGGGTTGACAATGATATCTTATTTATGTTATTCTGTCAAACAGATTTTCTTTTTATGGAGGTACTGAATTATGTTTGAAAAGGTTTGGACATTTCTTGTTGACCGGTTTAGTGGTCGGAATGCAAAAAATTTTGAAGTGCGAGATCGGATAATGACGCGGGCAAACATGATGACGATGTTGGGAATAGGATTAACCACTTTATATCTTTCTCAATATTATTATGGTTTTTGGTTAGTTTTTATTCCGGTTATTTGTCCTCTTATCGTAGGAACTGACGGGTGCGATGGATTTCTCGCTGATTATTATAACGAGCATAGCAAATGGGGGAAAATACTGGACCCGTTTCGGGATAAATATTTCACTTTTGTTGCGCTCGGTAATATCTGGATAATCGGAGGAAATACGGTTCTCGTACCGATTGTCGTTATCGTTTCGCTGGAATTGATGATTGCTCTTGAATCATTAGTAATGAGTTTGAATGGCGAAACACTGGAAGTACACTGGATCGGGAAGGCACGTTCAGCCATTCAGTGGGTTGCGGGTTATGCTATTCTCGTACAATATTACTGGATAGGTCACGCGTTTCTTTCTCCGTTTTTTCTGACGTGCATCATGGCGGGAGCGAGCGCCGTCGCGTATTGCTATTACTCAATCATTTTTATAGACAGAGATTTAGGAAAGTAAGATGCAATGAGGGAGCCTTCGGGTTCCCTCATTTTTTTGTTATACTAGGGTAATGAAAATAAAAACAAATTTGCACTTTCATACCGGCGACGATGATCTTGACCCAATCACATATTCCACGAAAGAGGGAATAGACAAAGCCGTGGAACTGGGCTTCGGTGCACTCGCGATAACCTGCCATCAGAAATTTGCGTGGACGGAAGAATACGCCGAGTATGCCAAAAGCAAAGGACTCGTTTTTATTCCGGGCATAGAAATATATATCGGAGAAACGATGTCTAACGCGATACGCCACCTCCTTATTTTGAACGCAACACCGAAGACGGAAAAGATCCACACGTTTGAACAACTTGCACAGTATAAAAAGGAACACCCCGAAGTTTTTATCATGGCGGCTCACCCATATTTTTACGGCAACATTTGCCTTAAGGAATGGTTGGAAAAATATATTGATCTTTTTGATGCAGTAGAGCTGTCATGGTTTTATTCGCGCTGGTTCAACCGAAACGTAAAAGGGAAAGCTGTTGCGGAAAAATACAAACTTCCGTTCGTCGCCACTTCCGATGCCCACTTCTTTGATTTTTTGGACAAGAATTATTGCACCGTGGACGCAGAGAGCGCAACGCCCGAAGCGATATTCGCCGCTATCAAGACGGGGAAATTCGAGAACACGACGTCACCGCGGAATTTTTGGCTGGACATGGTATACCGTCAAGGAAGGTTTTTTGCTAGAACATACTTTTGGCGAAAAGCAGGCTGTCCCCGCCCGTATAACTCAAGACTTTGAAAAACTTGACAAAGTATATCAAAAGGAGTATTATGAAATCGAGAGATGCTCGTTGTCAATAAATACAACGTATCCGCCTTATAGAGAAAACTCTATTATCGCAGCGTTTCGTAAAAGATCTTTACGAAGGATAGGGCCCCGCGCAATGAGGGAATATGCGAAGATAGTACGGGTAAAAAAGGAAAAAGAACTTTTATGACATATTGCGCAATGTGTTTATAGAGTTATTTCGATGCAGAGGAGCGCCTATCGGTGAACATGATAGAAGATGAGACGTAACATCCGCCGGCCAGCTACCGGCGGATTTATCTTTGTTTTGAGAAAAGAAATATTGCACGAAAATGGTTTTTGTGATACAATACTGATACTTTTTTAGTTTGTCAAATCAAATAACAAATTAACTCGGATGTCGGAATTTTTGATCGTCATTACGAATATTCTGCTTTTTTTCACCCTGTATGCACAGGTGCTTTTGTTGTTCACTTTTTTTGAAAAGAAAAGCGTTTTTGCCAATACGGGAGGAAGCGAGCAAACGGCTTTGAAAAGATATCCCATCGTGACCATAATCGTTCCGGTATTTAATGAGGAAAAAACGCTCGGCGGAACCATTGAATCACTGCTCGCGCTCGACTATCCCAAGACCGCGCTCGACATTCTCGTGGTGGACGACGGAAGCACTGATACTACGAGAACCGTGGCGAACGCTTATAAAACACATCCGCAAGTTCGCGTATTTTCAAAAACGAATGGCGGCAAACACACAGCAGTCAATCTTGGAATTTCTCGCGCGAAAGGGGAATTCATCGGGTGCCTCGATGCGGATTCTTTTGTGGATAAAAATGCTCTCACTCGCATCATTCGCTGTTTTGAAGATGAGAAGGTTATGGCGGTTACTCCGGCAATCAAAGTGCACACTCCCGAGAATATGCTTCAGGAAATGCAAAGCGTGGAATACAATATGGGAATTTTTCTCCGCAAAGTCTACGGTTCCATGAACGCCATTCATGTTGCGCCCGGGCCGTTCTCCATTTTTCGCAAAGAAGTTTTCGATAAGCTCGGCGGATACGTAAAAGCGCACAATACGGAGGACATGGAGTTTGCGATGCGCATGCACAAAAACCATTATCCGATCGCGAACGTGTACGACTCTTACGTATACACGGTTACCCCGAAAACGGTAAAAGCTTTATACAAACAACGTCTGCGCTGGGTGTATGGTTTTCTTGAGAATGCCAAGGATTATCGGGAAATGATATTTAATAAAAGGTATGGAAACCTCGGAATGTTCACTTTGCCTGCCGCGGTCATTTCTATTTTTGCCGCTTTGTTTTTTACCGGTCTTGCGATTGCTCGTTTATTCACCCAGTTATCAAAAAAGTTCGTTGAAATACAGGCAGTTGGCATACCTCTTCGGTTTCAGTGGCCCCACTTTGACTGGTTCTTCGTGAATACGAGCGAGACGGCGGTTGTGGTGTACGCGCTTTCTCTTTCCACTCTTTTTGTTATTCTCGTCGGAAAAAAACTTTCGGAAGGCAACATGAAGCCGCACCGAAGCATGATTTACTTTTTCTTCTTTTATGGTATTATCGCCCCAGCGTGGCTTTTCAAAGCGGTTTACAATGTAGCATTTAACAAAAAAACAAATTGGAGATAAAACAGTTCATAAAGTTCATAAAGTTCATCAAGTTCATAAAGTACGAACGACTGAACTAGCGGACTTGATACCTGCCTGCCGGCAGGCAGGAACTTTTAACTCATATCATTGTTGTTTCGTACTTGATAAACTTTATAACTTGATAAACTTTTAACTCGCATGCACACCGCAGATTGGAAAAAATATTTTTATGTGTTTCTCGTTACCGTCGCAATTTTTCTGACGGCTTTTTTCGTGAGCGATACGCTTGGCAACAAAAAGATCCAAGACATTCAGACGATGCAGAACCGCGTTTCCATAGATATTCTTTCTTCAGAAACGCAGTTTGCGCTTCTCTCCGAATCTTCTTGCGAAACAGTTGGCGACACCTCTCTCTCTAAAGACCTGGATTCTCTCGGCGCAAAACTTTCTTATGCCGAAGTGAATTTGAATTCCAACAAAGAGGACGTGCTGTGGCTTAAAAAGAATTATTCGCTTCTTGAGATCAAAGATTACGTTCTCATGAAAAAGCTTGCCGAAAGATGCAAAGTAAAGCCGGTGTACATTCTGTATTTTTATTCCAACCAACCCGGCGTTTGCACTGACTGTCAGAAAGAAGGTGCCGTACTTACGGAACTCCGCAAAAAATATCCAGGGCTTCGCGTCTACTCGTTTGATTATGACTTGGATTTGGCCGCGCTCAAAACGCTTGAATCACTTTACAAAGTACAACCCGAATTGCCGGCGCTCGTGATCCACAAAAGCGTGGAATACGGCTGGAAGAGCGTCGAGGATATGGAAAAGGTTATGCCGGAGTTGGCAACACTGACGGGAACAACGACAGAGATGATAAATATTGAACTTCCAAGGAAGAAGTAATGAAAAGCCCCAATTGGGGCTTTTTTGAAACTCGATAATAATTTGATATACTTATCCATACATGGAAAATCTTGAACAGAAACGGCGGGTTTTGAAACGACTTCGCGAATGGAGGGAAAATGAGGCAGCGCGGCAAGGCGTGGAGCTTTTTCGCGTGCTTTCAAATGATGCGGTCAACGGGATCGCGGAAACATTGCCGACGACAAAAGAAGCGCTTTTGGAAGTGAAAGGAATTGCGGAGAAGAAGTATCAGACGTACGGCAGAGATATTTTGGCGATGGTGACGAAGGAGACTACCGCCGGACTGGGGTTGTACCCCAGTTCGGAACGTTTGAAAGAAAGTACAGACAAAACACACCCCACCTCAATCCTCCCCTCTGAAGAGAGGGAGGAGGAACGGACGAACGAAGGCGACGAAGACGGCTATCGACAGAACGGCGAAAAAGTTTTTACCGTTGCGGATTATCTTGAAATTTTAAATGCGGGACTTCGCCAATTCGAGGCGAAAGTTATCGGCGAGATCACCAGTTTAGACATCCGCGGAAACTATCTTTTTTTCAGCATTAAAGATAAAAAGGAGAATGCGATGATGCCGTGCTTCATGTGGGGAACGGCGTACAAGATGAGCGGAATTTTACTGGAAGAAGGAATGGAAGTGGCGGTTTCCGGTTTTCCCGAAATGTACAAACCGAGCGGACGGCTGACGTTCCGCGCGGACACCGTGGAGTTGGTCGGCGAAGGCGCGCTCAAAAAAGCGTATGACGATCTGAAAAAGAAATTGGATAAGGAAGGATTATTTGCAGAGTCGCGAAAAAAACCGATACCGGACTATCCCCAGAACATCGGACTTATTACCTCCGCGACAGGCGCCGTCATCCACGACTTTTTAAATAATATCGGAAAATTTGGTTTCAAAATATCGTTCCGCGATTCGCGCGTTGAGGGCGCGCTTGCGGTAAAAGAATTGGTCAGCGCCGTGGAATATTTTAAAAAGAAAAAGGGAATTGACGTTCTGGTAATAATCCGCGGCGGCGGTTCCCTTGAATCGTTGCAAGCGTTCAATAATGAAACGCTTGTGCGCGAAGTGGCGGATTGTCCGTTTCCTGTTCTGGTCGGCATCGGACACGACAAAGACGTACCGCTCGTTTCGCTCGTAGCCGATCGAGCCGGTTCCACTCCGACGGCGGTTGCAAAATTGCTCAATTCCACATGGGAACAGGCGCTTTCGAAAGTGCGTTTTGCGGAACAGAAAATTTTCAATCGGTTCGGAGAACTGTTGTATGAGAAAAAAGATACACTCCGCGAGTATTCCGAAAATATTGAAGAAAAATTCCGCGCGATATTTGAACGGTTCCGAACGGCGGAAGAAAAGGTAAAAAGAAATTTCGTGGCGATAGGAAGCGCTCTCTCGCGGTCAAAAGAAAGGATCGTTCGTTCTCAAAAAACATTAGGCGAAAAATTGATCGCAGACATGCGTCGTTCCAAAGAAAAAATTATTTACACGGAAAAAATGCTGATTGCCAATAACCCAATGAGACAGTTAAAGCTTGGATACTCGCTTGCATTTGCGAAGGGAAAAATAATACGAAAAGTTGAGGATGTGAAAAGAGGAGACGAGATTAGTATTCGAGTCGAAGATGGCGTAATAAATACTGAGGTAAAATAATTTTCAATTATCAATTTTGCAATTTTCAATGAATTTTCAAACATGAACGTCGTCTTACTTGGAGAATCGTAACATTGACGATTGAAAATTGATTGAAAATTAAAAATTATAAATTGAAAATTTACATAACCATATGATTTACCACAAACTCGTGCGCGATAAAATTCCCGAACATATTCTCAAAAAAGGCGGAACGCCGATCACTCATATCGCGGACGAAGCGGAATATTGGCAGAAACTAAAAGAAAAACTGACGGAAGAAGTGGCAGAATTTCAAAAGGATGAGAATGTGGAAGAACTGGCGGATATTCTGGAAGTAATTGGCGCGATCGTGAAATACAAGAACTTTTCGCCGGCGGAACTTTCGGAAGTGAAGAAAAAGAAAGCAGAAGCGAGGGGAAGATTTAATGGGAGGATAATACTTGATGAATCTTAAAAAATAAATACTATGGAAAAGAAAACAAATGGGGTTCACCCCGTTAGAGTTTCTCTAAAATAATCCACTAGCATTGATAATAAAATATTAGTAAGTAATAAAACCAATATGGCAACTATAAAAAACTCTAACGGGGTAAATTTGAACGAAACATTGAAAAAACTCGAAGCCATTTCTTCTTGGTTCGATTCACAGCGCGAAGTGGACGTGGAAGAAGGGCTGAAGAAAGTAAAAGAAGGAGCGGAGCTTATCAAAGCAAGCAAAGCGCGCTTGGCAGAAATTGAGAATGAGTTTGAAGAAGTGAAGAAGGGAATGGCGGACGCGGACGAAGATTAAAGATTACCGATTATTGATTCGTTGCCGGACGGAGGTTGTACCTCCGTTCATGACGTTTTTGATCGACAGAGTTTGCTGATTTTTCCAAATGTTTCGAACGGGAGTGCAACTCCCGTCCGGCAAAAAAAGAATTATAAAAAACGCCTCGATATTTTGGTCGGGGCGTTTTGTTCGGGTTATTCGCACTCGCAGGTGAATTTTTTACCGCTTTTCGGTTATATAGTGTCCGTTAATTTTTGGTACTGTAACAGTAACCCATTGTGCGGGACCATTTTTGTCAGCATGTTTTTTGTTTTGCATTTGTTCCGCTACGGATTTTTCCGATTCTTTTTGAACACAGTAGGAGCCCGCTTCCGTGTCTATAATATACTGAATGTTGTGTGCGTATCTGCAATTCTCTTCTGGAATAAAACGACCTTCATCTCCGTTTGTTATTGCCGGCATGCCTATCGCAAACGCAAAAAGCATTGTCGTTAAAATTTTCTTCATTTGAAAGTACCTCTTTGCGTAGTAAGGAAGACTGTTTCCTTGTCTGGCAAAATACTAACAAATTGTTGATATTATGTCAAGTTTTACTCGCAGAGAAAACTGGACACATTTGCTCCGGTGTGATACTCTGAAGCCAGAATTTTCTTGTACGCAAAAACCTTAGGGAGGTTTTATAATGAGTGTTTTCAACACAGAACTGGAGCAATACCCTTGGCTTTCAAAATATCTGTCTACTGAGGAACTTTCACTTCTAAAAATAGATGGCTTTTTGCATCAGTTTTTACCGCTGAAAAGAATGAACTTTCTGAGCTTAGTTTCTGAATTCATCTGGAGTTTGGAAGACGATTACGCCAAAGTGCTTCTTCTGGACAAAGACGGCGAACTGGTAACTCGTGTTGGAGAAATTCCTTACCCTGCGAAACCCGTTACTTGGTGGAGGAAAGACCCGAAACCATACATGGTATTTAATCCGGATGAAACGATTGGGGAAGCAATCACTCGCACCCTTGGTAAAGAAGTTTCTTACATCTTGGATGTAAGTTTGCAAAAGCTGTATTGTTTGTAGCGATACAAACAAAAAGACCGTCGTCTATCGGCGGTCTTTTTCAATTTTCAATTCTCTATTATCTATTTTCATTTATCGCGTATCCTCAATAATGAGTGAGAAATAAATTCCCGAAAGCATGATGATGCCGAGCGCGAGGAAAAGATATTTTATATCAACAAAAGCGAGAAAAGCGGAAGCTGATGCGACGCCGATTATGAAAGAGAGCGGTCTGGTGTGGCGGAAAAAGCTGATAAGCGCCATGTCGCTCGCTTCTATTTTTTTGAAGAAATAGGTTTCCGTCATGATCTCCACTGCGGCTGCGCCAACGCGAGTCATGAAAAGGACGGTCGCCCAAATCAGGATGGAAGATTTTGGTCCAAGGAAAGAGAGTGCTCCGGTTGAAAGAGCCATGACAATAAAGCCGATGATCAGGATTTCTTTTTCGCCGAATCGCTGGTCGGCTATCTCTCCGAGAGGGAATTGCAGGAAGATGAAAGGAAGCAACATGATCCCGAAAATGATACCCAGATCGCCCATGCTGAAATGCATGGAGTTAATGAGATAGATAGGCGTGTAAATAATCATCCACGCATAAAAGAATTGGAGCAGGAAATTTGCGATGGAAATGGAACGGATGTTTTTGTTTTGCCACGCGAGAATCATCATCTCTTTCAGCGAAACGTTTTTGTACTCCGGATCGCAAAAATTGGAAAGTTTTCTGGCAATAATAAAAAGTGCAGGGAGAACGAGGATCGCCGAAACGGTATATATTTTCCAAAATTGGCTGTCTGAAAGAATGAATCCTGCGGCGATGGGACCGAAAAAGACCGCCAAATTCAATACCGTCAAAAAGAGACCTCTGGTTTCCCCTGTTGTTGCGTCCTCGGAACCGTGCTCAATAAAGATATCCATGTTGTAAAACAGGATACTGACCGCGGCGGTGTGGGCGATAAAAAGAATACCGACCAAAAGCGGGGAAGCGATGAGTGTGAGCGAAAGAAGACTGATGATTTCGATTACTGAAAAAACGATCGCAATGGTGTAATTTCCATATTTTTGGAGCAATTTCGGAGTCATTGCCAGAAAAATAATGGTGGCAAAAGAGCCGATGAGGTATACCGCATCTCTTTCTATGTCTTTGAAATACTGCGACAAATACAAAGAGTCCACATAGAGCGAAATGGAGTAATGGAGCGACAGAAAAAACGAAGCCAGATACACTTCCGGCAACAAACCCGTTATTTTATGTGAAGGACGCCAAAGCATAGTACGAAGATTTATGATTAAAGATTTATGATTTAAGAATATTGTGAGCGGAACCAAGGGCAGTCCTTAAGGAGCGAGCTTGCGAGCGGGGAAAGAACTGCCCTTGGTGGAGCGGATGGATACTGTCATTATACACGAGAGTATGTATTTTTGCTGGGGATAGCTTGGTAAAGTCCCCAACGAGCCGTCTTTTTTCACGCTGTTTTTCGTGATAGTATGAATGGAATAACATAAAAATATATGAACCAACACAAATCGCTTTATTTAAAGGGAAAAAGATTCGAAAAACGCTTCATAATAATGAGTGGTGGTTTTCTGTGGTGGATGTTTGCGGAGCATTAATTGATAGTTTTGATGATTTAACCGCTAGAAAATACTGGAATAAACTTTCTCAAAGACTCAGGGAAGAAGGAAGTGAAGTGGTGACATTTTGTCACCGGTTGAAATTACCTGCTGAGGACGGAAAAATGCGCGAAACCGATTGCGCCGATACCGAAGGGATTTTCCGTATCGTTCAGTCCATACCTTCGCCGAAAGCGGAACCATTCAAGCGTTGGTTGGCGAAGGTGGGGTATGAGAGAGTAAAAGAAATTGAAAATCCGGAACTGGCGACAAAGAGAACGAGAATGTTGTACAAGCTCAAGGGATACAGCGATGGTTGGATTGAAAAACGGATGCGCGGGATTGCAATTCGCGAGGAATTGACGGACGAGTGGGAGAAAAGGGGAGCACGAGAACGGAAAGATTATGAAATTCTTACCGCAGAAATCTCAAAAGCGACATTCGGCATTACGCCGAACCAATACAAAAAAGTTAAAAACCTGAAACGAGAAAATTTGCGCGACCACATGGATGATTTTGAGTTGATTTTTTCAATGTTAGGAGAACGCTCAACGACAGAAATTCATCGTTTGGAAAATTCGGAAGGCGTTCAAAAATTGAAACAGGATGCCAAGCGAGGAGGAAACATCGCCGGCGTAGCCAGAAAAGAATTGGAAAAAGAGATAGGACGACCGGTCGTATCTACTGAAAACTTTTTGTCGAAGAATAAAATAAAAAAATTGAAGAAATAAAACAAGAAGAAGATTTGAAACATGATGCAACGAGGAGGAAAAAGGAGCTAAGAAAATGGGGTAGACAGTAGTTAAAACATAGACAATATTCAAAATAAAAAAACGAAGCATGTCAAAAGGGAAATCTTTGCAAAAACAAAAAAAAGAGGATGGGTATGATTGGATGGTCATGCCAGATGCGTATTTTGCGACAGCACTTTTACTATGTGATAATTTGTTAAAGTCACAGCACACTTTAGGTAATGGGAGAAAAATAATTGATAACAGTATCTTTAAGAAATATTTTCGTTCGCCTCATTATAATCATGAGGTTATCCGACCTCTCGTTTTTAATTTCAAACAAGGTATAGAACTTTATGTTAAAGGGCTTGCCGGCTATCACTCTGAAGAGTATTTGTTTTCTCACGACATAAGAGAGATATTTGAGGAGGTAGTTCAAAGAAATAAAAAATCAAATTCTGCTGAAAAATATAAACTTTTTGTAAAATTGCACGCTGATACGTGGCCAATCATTCAAAAATATTATTTTGGATTATACATTCCGGAACAATACGATTATGCACACCCTGACAAAATGAACATTTCGGAACGATATCCTCGGTGCGGAGAAGGATATGATCTTGGCCGGTATTATTCATGGGTAACCATTGAAAAAATAGAGGAAATAAAACGGGATATACTTGCTTTGGAAAAAATTTTTTCTAGTGCAAAAAGGGTGTGAATAACAACTAATTAGTTAAAACATACCATTTGATAGTAATAAAAACCGGTGGTTTTTTGTTGTGAAATAACAACATCCGCTACACCAAGGGCAGTTCTTTTCCCGAAATATTTGAAAAAAAATGGAGGTCGCACCGCCAAAGGGCGGAACGACCTCCATTTTTTTTCAAATATTTCTCCTTAAGGACGGCCCTTGATTTCGCTTAGTGCGTCGTCGTCCCCATGTTCCATTTTGCTTGTTGCTTTTTGCTCCGTCTACACTCCGAGTATTACCGGAAGTATGATTGGTCGTTTGGCGGTCTGCTGAAAGAGAAACCTCGCCGTGCTATCCGTTACCGTCGTTTTTACGAAATCGAAGTTTATGGGGTTCATGGATTCAATGGAGTCTTCGATGGTTTTTTTGATGATGTATCTTGATTGCCTCAAAAGATCTTGCGATTCTCTTAAATAGACGAAACCTCTGGAGAGAATGTCGGGGGATTTTTTGAGTTTTTTGGTGGCGAGGTCGATTACGGCGACGATGATGAACATGCCGTCTTGGGCGAGCATCTGGCGGTCGCGCATGACGACTTCTTGCATATCGCCGATGGAAAATCCGTCAACGAGCACGAGTCCGGACACGGCTTTTTCTTTGATCGCGTGTATTTTTTCTCCGCGCTCTATTTCTATGATCATGCCGTTATCGGGGACGACGATATTTTGTTCCTGCACGCCGGAAGCGACGGCGATATCCGCGTTGGAACGGAGTTTGTAATGGAAACCATGAATCGGAATAAAGAATTTTTCTCCGATCTGGCGATGTAGCCAGCCGATCTCGTCGCCGTTCGCGTGTCCGGAGGCGTGAACCTCCGACATTTTGGAATGGATGATGCGTGCGCCTTGCCGTGAGAGATTGTCTTTTATTTTTTGAACGCCCATTTCGTTGCCCGGAATGATGGAAGAGGAAAGCAGTACCGTATCATTTTTTGTAATCTTGAAATGCTTGTGGGTTTTGTTGGACATCCGCATAAGCGCGGCGAATTCTTCTCCCTGCGAGCCAGTAACGATAGCGACGATCCGGTTCGCCGGATATTGTTCCATCTGGTCGGACGTAATAATAGTATCTTTGTTGATCTGAAGCAGTCCGACTTCTTTCGCCACTTCGATGTTTACTTTCATGCTCCGGCCTTCTATGACAATTTTTTTGCCGAACTGTTCGCAGAGCTTGATGATCTTGATGATGCGTTCCAATTGCGAAGCGAACGTACCGATGATGAGGCGCCCGCGCGTATCTCTAATGATGTCTTCGATGTTTTTGAGTACGACTTTTTCGGAAAGTGAAAAGCCGGGAGAGTCCGCATTGGTGGAATCGGAAAGGAGAAGTAACGGCGATCGGTCTTTGAAGCGCGAAAACATTTCCACTTCCGCAGCCGTCGGTACGCCGGCATCGTTATCAACGCGAAGGTCGCCGGTAAAAACGACATCGCCGTGCGGGGTCGCAATACTTATGCCCATAGCATCGGGAATAGAGTGACTGACCGCGAAGAATTCAATGTATGTTTTGCCGACTTTTATGCGCTCATTTTTTTCAACGACGCGAATATCAAGAGCGGGGAAGTTCGGGAATTCTAGTTGTCTTTTTTGAATGAGAACGGCGGTAAGATTGCGGGAATAAATGGGCGGATTGCCGATCTTTGGCATAATGAACGGAATGCCGCCGATGTGATCCAAGTGTCCGTGCGTGATGAATACGCCGCGAATTTTTTCTTTTCGTTCTTCGAGGTATCTGGTGTTCGGGAGTATAAAATCTACGCCCGGAGTTTCTTCATCGTGGAATTGCAAACCCATGTCGACGACGAAAATATCGTCTTTGGTTTCAAAAACGGTTAAGTTCTTTCCGATCTCTTCCACACCGCCGAGGGGAATGATGCGAATAGCACCTTCTTTTACTTCCGGTATGCGATCTTGCCCCTTTCTGCTCGGAGTGACCGAGGACATTTTCGGTGCGGGGCGTTTTCCCGGATTGCGCAAACCTTTTCCGGGATTATTTCGGCTTTTCGGTTTCGGAAAATTCTCGCTCGTGTGAGGAGAGGAATGGTTTGAACCGTGATTTTTATTGGACGAGTGACCCTGTTGGACGCTTGTGGCCGGTCTCACTCCGGGAAGAACTCTTTTCTCCATGTGCGGATGACGCATCGGTTCTCCGACCGAAGTTTTCGGCCGCCGTTTCATCGGATTTATCTTTCGCGGAGGTCCTTGTCGTACCGTTCTCTGAAACGCATTTGTTCCTTTCTGTGGATTTTCTCTATTCTGTTCTTGCATATAGTTTTTTACGAAGAAAATTATTATTTCTCAGTGAATTTATTAAGTGATAGCTTTATATTTAGAGTGGAAATAATTTCCAATATCCAATTTCCAATTTCTAACAAAATGTCTAATTTCAAAATATTCAAAAGATCGGTTTCTTTTTGAAATTTAAGAATTTTACATTTGGATTTTTATTGGGAATTAGAAATTAGGTATTAGAAATTATTTACAAAAAAATCGGAGCGATTTGAAATCCGCAATCTTTTTATTTTGTCTCCGCAAAGACATGCCACACTTTTTGTGTACGGGCGTACCATTTGTTTACATTCACAAAACGATCTGAAACGATTGCCATTCCGGAAAGATCGACTCCTTGAATGTTATCCGGTAAAAGATAAATAAAATTCGGGCTATAAAGAAAAATCGCGGGAATATCATCGGTGATTTCTTGCTGGAATTGCTGGTATAAATCAGCACGTTTTTCTCGGTTGGATTCTTCGCGCGCTTTTTCGAGCAGTTTATCCGCAGAAATATTCGCGTACAGGGCGATATTCAGACCGGGATCGAATCTTTGAGATGAGTGCCAGTAGGAAAACGGATCCGGATCGCGCCCGACTATTTCTCCGTAAAGCAAAGCATCATAATTTCTGGGGCGAATCACGGATTGCACCAAATCTCCTTCTTCATAGACTTTGAGATCTACCCTCGCACCGATCTTTTCCCAATCTTTTTTTATCATTTCAGCGACTTTTTTGAGTTCAGCGTCTTGCGAAATGGCGAGAGAGAACCGGAGCGATACCGTAGGCTTCTTCTTGGCGGTTTTTTCCATGATGCCGGTCTTTGCATTAAGCTTCCAACCATCCTTTGCCAGAATATTTTTTGCCGCCTGGATTCTATCGCTGTCTTTTGTTGTGGTCGCGTTCTGATCCGGTTTTGGAGAGCCGACCACACCGAGGGGGAGAGGACCATCAATCTTTGTGGCATACCCGAGAAGAACATCCTGTATGATTTTGTCTTTATCTATGGCGGTATCAAGCGCTTTTCTTACCGTTTTATCCACAAACAGCTGTTGTTTGTTTTGATTGAGAAAAACAGAAAAAATTCTTGGCAGGGGAGTTGTCTTAACCTGTGTCCCCATTTTTTTTAAGCCCATGACGTTTTCGGGGGATGGTGCGGCGATGGAGACCACCTCTCCTCTCTGATATCCTTCGGCCAATTTTTCATAATTTGGATAGAACCTGAGGGTGATGTCTCCAAGATATGGTTTTCCGAGAGCAAATTTTTCAAAAGGCTGAAGCTTGTAACTTTCCGGAATACCCGATTTGTTTTGTGTTACCTCTTTAATTTTGAAAGGTCCCGAACCAATGGGGTTGTTGTTGTACGAACTGTACACAAATTCTTCCGGCGCCAAATCACCCCAAATATGCTGCGGCAAAATACCGATAGTCAGATTTTCGAGGAAGGGAGCATAGGGCTGTTTTAAAACGAACTTCACTGTTTTTTTGTCAATTTTTTCTACGGTTACTCCGTCCCACGAACCTTTTTTCGGACTTCGTATTGTCGGATTTTGTATGGTTTGAACGGTAAACACAATGTCATCCGCCGTTATGGGTGAATTGTCACTCCAAGTGAGGCCATTTTTAAGAGTGAAGGTGTATTCGCGATTATCCTGTGAAATTTCATATTTTTCCGCTATATCCGGCATTAATTCTCCGTCTGCGCCGGCACGAAGTAAACCGGAATACACGAGTTGTACCAGTGCTTTTTCGGAATCAGACATAGCGAGTACCGGATTAATGAATCGCGGAGTGCCGATGATTCCTTCAGAAAAAGAACCTCCGTATGCCGGCTCTGTGACCATGTAGGATTGGCTCACTCGCGAAATAATAGTCGCTCCGCTTACGAGAGTCATGACTAAAAAAAGACAAAAAAGAACACGCTCTTTTTTGGAAAATGAGTGAACGGCGAGCGATATTTTTTCTCTTAGCGAGTAAAATTGCGATCTTCGCGCTCGGATCTTTTGTATGATATCGTTATTTTCTTCCACAAAAAATGAAAAAGAACGTGCGTCTTTTGGCGAATTGTTTCATGAGCGCTTTCGCGCGAAGTAGGCAGATTGAAGGCCAACAGCTCTTCATACGACCTCGTCCAAACGGGCAAGTTCTAATTATAGATTGAATTGATAAGATTTGAACAAAAAATGTTCAATATGAAGTAAATAAATATTTTTCTTCAGCACGCCATAGCTTGCAAGCGCAGGCGGCTATCTTGTGAGATATGTTATGAGATCGCCAGTGCGAGAAGGGCGGACAGCGCGAAGAGAACAGACACAACAATAGTGATGTTGAAAAGGATTTTTTCCGCTCCTCGTCTGGTATACATGCTGGTGCTATCGGTACCACCAAAAGCGCTTCCGAGACTGGCGTCGCTTCTTTGGAGGAGGATCAATATGGTCATTACTGCGGACAGCACAATCTGAATCCACGGTAAAATGTTTGCTATAAAATTCATTAGTTTCAATTATAGCAGTTTTGAGAAAGAAAGCAAGCAAGAATGTATAAAAATAAGAAAAATGGGAAAAGTTAGTGTCGTCGTCGTAATCTTTTTATTTTTCCATTCACCTATTTTTTATTTACCCCACAATTTTTGACTCTGTGGATAACTTCTGTTGTTTTATTTGCTTCTAAAAAGTATTATTGATATACAGATTAAAAGTCTCTTTATTGTTGTATATTATATACTCTTTATCTTTTCTTTAGAATTTTAAAAAAATTATTAAATTCATGAAAAAATTCTCCTTTCGTGTAATAAGCGATAAACTCTCTGGAAAAGAAGAAACAAAAACATTCTTCTCATCGCTTTTGATCGCACTGACGATCTTCGTTGGGTTGCCGACGTATTACACTTTTGCGGCGGACGCAGCTCTGTCGGTCAACGTCTTGTCATCAATGACTTTCTCTGTTTCTACCGATGACTGGACAGATTTGACTCCAGGTACTCCTGCGTACGCAACGAGCACACTTTCCATGCTTACCACGAACAATACCGGCTATAATGTAACCCTTCAGTGTACTGGAAAAACAACGGATTATTGTTTGACTCACACTGATACTACTACTCAAATTGCCGATGATACCGATCAGTGGAGTATCGGTGCTGCCACGGCCACCACTACCGCAGGAAATGCGTCTCAATTAACTTCAGGTGAAGATATCTTTGCTTTTCGTGGAATGACCGCGACAAGTAGTCAGCCCGGTACTGGACGGCTTTTTCCAACAACGTGGTGGGGTACAGTTGACGCTTGGCCCGGAGTTGGAACGACATTGTGGGCGGGGGTGGCAAGTACGACTAATCCGAGTCGCATAGGAAACATTAGTTGGTATAACGCAGCAACAGATTTAAACACCGTCCAGTATTACGTTGATGTGCTTGGTACTCAAAAAGGAGGCGTGTATTCCGCAACGCTTGTATACACGGGTACGGCAAATCCATAAAGTACTAGAATTGGGCATTTATCCAGTTCGAGGACGTTGACTAACCATCTGGAAAAAACTATTATACCCATTATGGGGAATGAAACTTTCAAAGTTCTTAATAAAAGAATATCTGTTTTGATAGGTTTGGTCGTCGTTTTTATGGGGCTTGTTTGCTTTGGTTCAAATGCTTTTGCCGGTACCGGTTTAACGATACAGCCGATAAAAATATCTCATACACTTAACCCTGGGGAAGAAGTCAAGGGTGTCATTTCATTATCAAACGCCAGCGATGACGAGGAGGTTGAAGTGCAGACGATTGTCGAGGATTTTATCCCAGCCGCAGGGTCTTCCAATGTTCAATTTGTCGGACGGTCGGAGGGTCTTTCTACGGTACGCGATTGGATTACGCTTGATATTCCGCCGTCGTTTACTTTTAAGCAGGGAGAAGCGAAAGAGGTTTCTTATACTATCAAAGCGCCGGCTAATGCGGAACCGGGCGGACACTTTGGCGTCATGTTTTTTAAAGCTCTTCGAAAAAGTGATAGTGGACAGCTCAAGATCGGTACCCAAGTGGGAATACTCCTGTTCGTCACCATTCCGGGAAACCATCTTCAAAAGGGAAAAATTCTTGATTTTCATGTCGCCCCTTTTGTGAATGGAGATGCGCTCATTCCTTTTAATATAAAATTTGAAAATACGGGAACGGTACACTTTGAACCGAAAGGAACGATTGTTATCACCAATATGTTCGGCAGAAAGGTAGCGGATGTGCCGGTTGAGGGTCAGGTGGTACTTCCAAGCGGTGTCAGAGATATACCGGTCGGATGGCATGTGGTTGGATTTTTGTTTGGTCGGTATAAAGCGTCGCTTACCATCGTTGATCCGAACGGAGAAGTTCTTACAGGTGGAACGGTTGTTTTTTATACGGCGCCGGTTTGGTACGTCATTAACTTTATCGCTTCAGTTATCGTTCTCTGGCTTGTGCTTCGCTTCTTGAAAAAGAAAGTGAAGATAACGTTCAATCCCTAAGAGTACGTTTGAAGCGACCTTGCTTGTTGAGTTTTTTGCCGGTGCTGTTTGGTTATCGTTCCCGTCATTTCTGCGCCAATATTATTTTCTTGAAAATAATAATAATAACAGTACTCCTCACTTTTTGAAGGTCCAGAACCTCTTAATTCAATGACGGATTGTTCTCATGCCAGCTTTTTTACATAAAATTTATTACTTTTCTCTTTGCTCCATTTTTTTTGCCGGAGGTTTTTTGTTGAGTCCCACACTGATGCATGGAGCAGGCGCTGATTTGAGTGTTAATGTTAATAATCCGGAATGTGGCGATACAGTAGACAATGATTTTGACGGTTTTATCGACATGGCTGATTCTGGCTGCACCGATCCCTCGGACAACAGCGAAGCCGTCGTTTCTTATCAATGTAACGACGGCATAGACAATGATAGCGACGGTCTTATCGATTATCCGAATGATTTGGATTGTGATTCCGCTACCGACAATGATGAAACGCATCACGGAGGCGGAGGCGGTTCGGGAGACATCGCGCCTCCGGTCATTGATAGCCTCACTCCATTGCAAAATTCCACCAATGTTTCCTCGACGACGTTAATTTCCGTAACATTTAATGAGCCAATCCTGCTTCAGGGAGGACAGATCGTTATTCGGGATGCCCTCAATAATAATATTTTTGATACAATCTCCGTTACCGGTGGGAGAGTTACCGTATCAGGAGAAAGAATCGTGTTGATACAGCCATTGACCCCTTTTCAAGAAGGAAGTTCCTACTACATTGAACTTCCGGCGGGAATGGTAAATGATCCTTCTGGAAATGCGTTTGCCGGACTTTTTGGTATTAACGGCTGGAGGTTTACTATAAGAGACAACACCCCACCCATTGTTATAAATGCGACGGTCACACCGGATAAGAATATGGCAACATTGTCGTGGAACACAAACGAACCGGCCGTATCAGTTTATTTTTGGGGAACGACCACTGATTATGCGGCAGGAAGCGGCGTTGATCCTTCTTATGCCACTACTCATATTTCCGTATTAGGTTCTCTTCTTCCGGACACAACGTATTTGTATAAGATTAATTCAAAAGATGCTTCCGATAATACGGGAACATTTACCGGAACATTCAAAACCTTGGCGGAAACCAACGTTATATTGCCGGTGAATCCATCAGATTTCATCGCTGTCCCCGATATAAATTTTATAACACTCACGTGGCAAAATCCTTCCGCTCTGGATTTTGATGTGGTAAGGGTGATGAGAGGGGAAAATAGTTATCCGACAACTCCGGCGGACGGCACGCTCGTGTATGAGGGAACAGGAGAAACGGTGAATGATTTGTATCTCGTTGTGGGAAAAAAATATTACTATACTATTTTTTCCAAGAATTTAGATGGGTATTATTCGTCAGGGGCAGTAGCTTCTGCAACCATACCAGGTGCAATTGAACCTCCACCGCCGGAAAATCCTCCGGAGATTCCGCCGGTAGTTACCCCAACGTCCGGTGGCGGCACTAGTTCCGGTGGTACTACGACGTTGCCGACAACTGTTCCCACTCTTTCGCAGCCAACAGTCACTCCTGCTCCCGAGCAGGAGGAGTTTCCCGTTGTGAGTACTTCCGGACTTTTTCCGATGAATTTTTCCGATTTCAAATTTTTTGAAGCCGTCCCGGGCGGAAAGGAAATTTTTCCTGAGGGGAACACTATCAAACTTGACTCAAGTAAAAATCTGAGGGTGCTGGTTTCTTCATCGAAGCTGCCGCCGGGAACCGAAGCTATTATTTTTACGATACAAAAATTTACGAATGGAACAGAGGATTCTGCGTTCCTTTTATCAAAAAAGAGCAGTACGGCACAATACGAAGCGATCATCGCGCTTAACAATACGGAAGGAAATTACACCATAACGATAGATATCCTGGATAAAGATGCCAGTCTCTTGGCACGCACATCGGGGGTATTGAGTCTTCATATTGTCGTGCCGGCTTTGTTGCCGATCTTTTCTCCCGCTATCACCGAAAACCTAACGGAGATCACAGGAAATGTCGCCCCCGTCGCTCTTCCGGTCGGTATCGCCGTTGGAGTATCGCAAACAGTTGTTCTCGCTGGAAATGTGACATCATTTTATGATCTTTATCTGCTTCTTATCAAGTTTTTCGGTATTATAGCGGGTCTTTTTAGACGAAAAAGATCAAAACCATGGGGTGTCGTATACGATTCCATTACGAAGCAGCCCATTGATCCGGCTTATGTCGTTGTTGAAGATGTTGAAGGCGGAAAGAAAAAGAAAACTGCTATTACCGATCTTGACGGGCGCTACGGTTTTCTTATTGAACCCGGGACATATTCTCTTATCGCAAACAAAACTCATTACAAATTTCCATCGGAAAAACTCTTGGGAAAGTCGCACGATGAAATGTATGAGAATTTATATTTCGGCTCTTTATTCAGAGTTGATGAGGACAAAGTGCTTTTGTATAATGTTCCCCTTGATCCTGTCGAATTTGACTGGAATGAATTTGTAAAAAACAAAGATCGCATTTTTAATATGTATTCAAGGAGAGAAAAACTTCGCGCGTTATTCTTCAACGCTATTTATTATGTCGGCTTTGGCACATCGGTTGCCGCCACGTTTTTCTCCCCGACGCGTATCAACATTATAATTCTCGTCTTTTATGTTTCCGTAACCGTTTTTAAGGAGGTGTGGAAATATCGACACCATGTTACCCGTCTTTTATACAGCGATGGAAAACCGGTCTCTTTTGCCATCGTATCCGCAGAAATCGCCGGTGTGGCTATTCCGATAGTCAAAAAAGTTACGACAGATATGTTCGGCAGATTTTATCTTCTTATTCCTCCCGGTGTATATAATATTACCGCACAAGAAAAGCAGTTGGATGGAACCTATAAGGAAGTGTATCGTAAAGGGTCGGTAAATTTGAAAAAAGGAGTCCTTACCAAAGACATCATAATCGACAGATGGTAATTATCGTTCATCGGCAAGAGATCCGTTTTTCTCATTCACTCTTTCCACAAGTTCACTTTTTTATCATGAAATGATATACTATTATCATAAGGAATATCGAGAGTATTTTTTACAAGCATAATAAAAAAAATATGGAAGACGGCAACGCAAAAAAACAAAAAGTAATGGTCGTGGAAGATGATAATTTCCTCGGTGACTTGCTTTTAGATCATATGACCAAAAATGGGGTTGATGCCGTCCTCTACCGAGATGCGGAAACGGCTCTTGATGCGATCAAAAAAGAAGTTCCGTCTCTGTTGTTGACCGATCTCCTTCTTCCCGGAATGGATGGTTATGAGCTGTTGGCAAAACTTCGCGAATTGAGTATTCTTCCGCCACTGCCGGTCATTGTTTTGTCAAACCTTTCACAAACGGAAAAGATACAAGAAGGAATTGCGCTTGGTGTGAAAGATTTTCTCGGCAAGTCCAATTTCGATCTCGATGATATAACAAAAAAAGTTCAGGATGCGTTAGCCCAGTACGCATCGTCCGCTCCTTCTGTGCCCCCGCAGCCGTAATCAATTCATATACAAATACAAACGAAAACCGAATCTTCAAGAAAAGATTCGGTTTTTTAAATTGCGTATTCGTGATCAATTGTTCAGCAAGCGGAAATTCACACGCTGAGTTTATTGAGGTTGCGGATTATTGCCTTTTATCGCTCCTGGTTCGACCGGCAACGCATCGCCTCTTTTTGGTGACGTTTGATCCGACGGATCTACGGTCGGCAATCTCATGATAAATGTTGTTCCGTGGGAAGAAGAATTAAAGGTTATGCCGCCATTGTGGGCATCCACAAAAGATTTGGCGAGGAAGAGGCCTATTCCAAGACCTTCCGATCTGGTGAGTTTTGCATTCGTGCTCCTGTAGAATTGTGAAAATATCTTTGATTGTTCGTTGATCGGTATCCCGATTCCCGTATCGGTAATGTAGAAAAAGAAATCACTCCCTTTTTCTTCCATTCGTATTTTTATTCCTCCGCCGGATTTTGTGTAATGTATGGCATTTTCAAAAAGTGTTTGCACTACGGTAATAATTTTATCATTGTCGATCTTTACGACTTTGTTTGAGAGCGGGGCAGTCTCCATTTCGACGGAGAGATCTTTGGCATAAGCCGCGGGGCGCATTTTCGCAACGCTTTCAGAGATGAGGCGTTCGAGTTTTTCCATGGAGTATATTTCAAAACAATATGACGATCTGCCGTTGTTTTCACGGGAAGTTTGAATAAGCTTTTCAACCGTATGGAGTATTCGTACCGTTTCCTCGTTAAGTTTTTCAATGCGGTTTTTTTGCGGATTGTCAGCAGGCGTTTCAAAAGAAAGTTCTTTAGTACTCCACATCATTCCGGTGAGGGGGGTTCGTATGTGATGCAACGTCATGGAAATAAGATCGTCTTTTGCTTTGTTATCGTCTTTGTTTTTTAAAACGATATTTTGCATTTCGACGAACCTCTGTCGGTAAGAGAGCATGTGTAGAATGATAGTCCCGAGGACCATAAATATGGGGATCGTTATTTCAAAGAACAGGCTCGTTGGCACGCAAAATTGACTGAAAAAAGTAATATCGCCAAGAGGAATAATACTTCCTGCAACAAAGAGAAAGTACGTTATCAACCCCAGGAATCCGCCTATGGCAATACCCTCAAGAAGAATGACGCTATTTTTTTTCATATGGTAAGGAAAAAAATAATTTAAAAACGATAATTTCGGATCGATTTCCGCGATCCATGTCTTCGTAAAAAAGTTGTTGTTGCGTAATAGTTTTTGGATTTTTCTGAAAAAGAAGTATTTATGGCAAAGGAGTCTCTTCTTCTGAATTCCCGTCTATTTTGAGAGTATCTTTCACTTTGCGTGCTATTTCAGTCAGGTCAAAATTTGCCTTCACCAAAAAATCTCTCGCCCCAAGAGTAATGGCTTCCTCGATCTTTTCTTTCTGTGCTAGATTTGAAAGGATGATCACAGGAAGAGAAGGAACGATTTCTTCGTTTTTCAGTGTTCTCAAAAGCTCCAGCCCATTCATTCCGGGAAGAAGAAGGTCTAAAAGAATAAGGAGTGGTCGTTCTTGGTGGATCATTTTGAGAGCGGTTTCAGCGTCGCGTGAAAGTACTGCTTTAATCCCGCTTTTGTTCAGATAATCTACCAGTAGATCGCCAAGAAAATTGTCATCTTCCACTATTAATATTTTTTGAGAGTTTTCCATATCATTTCGATTGTTGCTTCTTTACATAATACCATATGTTTTAAAAAGTAAAAATGTGCAATAACCATTCTTCTTTGGCAAGATGCCGATCGGGTTTCGTTTTGATATTTTTTTCTTGTTTGCGTGATAGGTCTTTTCAACACTCATTTTTTGGACATAAAAAATACACAGCAATAGAGCCGTATTATAAAAGGTTGACAGGGAATTTGTTTTGTATATAATGGGTAGCACGTTGTATGGAAAAGAAATTAAGCTTTTGATACGGTGGCTTAGGTAACACAGAGTGTTGCTACGGTCGCCCTCAGGCGATTTTTTCTTAAATTGACCGAATGGTAAAGTTTTTTGAAAACAGAATCCTGTCGCGAATTTTAGACAATAGTCGTGGAATGCAAATTTCACGATCGGGTCTTTTCGGTTCGCAGACAGTGCAAGCGCGTTAC
>Ga0172379_10003237_pt1 | contig 26429 bp, 29 predicted proteins | sample GrowelOW334metaG_FD_119756 | JGI IMG/M metagenome (GOLD analysis project Ga0172379, IMG submission 119756) | Groundwater microbial communities from an aquifer near a municipal landfill in Southern Ontario, Canada - Groundwater well OW334 metaG | ecosystem: Environmental > Aquatic > Deep...
CCATTCCGCCACTCGCCCAAATGTTACGTGGTGCCGGAGGCGGGACTTGAACCCGCACTTCCTTACGGAAACTGCCTCCTGAAGACAGCGAGTCTGCCATTCCTCCACTCCGGCCTGCACAAAAGCATTATATGCCAGAACCTTGATTAGTGCCAGACGGGTTAAAAAAGACCCTTGACTTGCCCAACCGTTTTGTGCATAGTATTAATCTAGTATTAATTTGTGAAAGGCGTTAATGGATAAGAAAATACGATCGTTGGTAGGGCTTGCTCTGGTCCCGTTGGTACTAACTTGCTTCATAGTGCTCACCCCATCTGAACAGAAGGTTGAGGCCAAGGAGGCCGTAGGTAGTGCAGAGGAGGCAGGGTATAGACCGGGTGAGATTCTAATAAAGTTTAAGGACGGTGCCACAAAGCTTGCAGGGAGTAAAGATATAAAGCTGGAGCAAGTTGGGATGGATCAGTTAGCCGCTGACACACTGCCAGCCTCACTCCAAAAGCATAAGGCTAAGTTTGAGTTTGTAGAGCAGGTGTACAAAGGTAAAGAGAGTCCTGCTACAGATCTTGCTAAAGTCAAAGACCGCTTTAAAGATGATCCATTTAAACTAGCCAAAATAAACGAGACAGAAGTCCAAAAAACGGACTTATCCAGGGTATATAAACTGGTACTAAAGGAGGATAGTCATGCGTCGCTAGACGAGGTTATTGCTGAACTAGTTAAAGACCCGGCTATAGAGTACGCGGAAAAGAACTACCTTGCGCAGGGGCAGTACACTATTAACGATCCGTTGTTTAATTACGCCAACTGCTCAGTAACAAACGCACAGGTGAACATGCGTAGTATAGGCTTTCCGGATGCGTGGGATTACGCTGCGCCCTTTTACGAAACCACTGTAGCCGTGATAGATTCAGGCCTAGATCTTAATCATGTGGAGGTGGCAACCACAACGTACCCTCAGTACACAGGGTACTGGAGAAATCCCGGGGAGTTTGCTACAGAATACCGAACAGATGGCATTGATAACGACAATAACGGGTATATCGACGACTGGCGAGGTTGGAGCGACGTATACGGTCAATTAGTGGGCAGTACCTGTACTAACTTAAATACACATTATGTTAGCAACAATATTCAAGATGAGCTAGGTCACGGGACACATGTATCGGGTATTATTAATGCCCGCATGAATAACTCCATCTCTATGGCAGGCGTGGGATCGGCCTCGGAAAAAGTTAAGGTTATGGCTCTAAAGTCGATCAATTGCAGAAATGAAGGTACCCTTGAGAGTGTCGCAGAAATGATAGTCTATGCAGTAGACAACGGTGCCGATGTTATTAATCTTAGTCTGGGTTCCATTACCTACTCTCAGCTGTGGGAGGACGCGGCTGATTACGCCTACAACTCGGGCGTGCTAGCTGTGGCTGCTGCAGGCAATTCAGCTGCAGACATAGATAACAACCCGTACTACCCGGCGTCTTTTGATAACGTGCTGGCGGTTAGTGCGCTGAATGCTACGTTGCAGACTTGCCTATATGACGTGCGTTGGACCCTGTCCAATTACGGTAACAAGATATCCGTGTCCGCTCCAGGTGCTAGCGTACCATCGTTGCGGTGGAATTATTCGCCCAACGTGATGCCCATGTCTGGTACGTCCATGGCAGCCCCGCATGTTTCTGCGCTGGCCGCAATGATCCTGGCTAAAAACTACGAGTACACCCGTGCGCAGGTAAAGTCCATTATCGAGTCTTCGGTGGACGATCTGCTTACAGCCGGAAAAGATATATACACTGGTTACGGCAGGATCAATACGCTTGAAGCAATGGAGGATAACACGGTATCCTGTAGCACGCACTCAGCTTCCGGTAGTTCACCACAATCGAGGTGTGCGTTGGTCAATTGTATGCCGATCCCGCATGATGATACTACCTGGTGGAAGGGTTGCGCTTCTTACGACTACAACGGGAATTGCGATGTGGATAGCACTGATTACAGCACAAGTACATCCAACTGTGCGCCCCCAACTCAACTGGGTGGTTGTTGTACTCCTACTGAGCCGTGCTCTGCAGGCATGTCTTGCATGTCCTGTACGGGGGATCCAAATAACTATTACGGGTCTTGCGTAACGTCTGGATCTTGCATAGAGCTAAATGCCACTTGTGTAGACAACGAAGACTGCTGCTCGGGTAGTTGCATAAATAGCGGTCTTAGGAGAATATGCTCGCTTCTTAACGATGATCCGTGCTGCGATGAGTAGCGCTAGGCACTAAGTAAGTACGGACTATACACTCAAAGCGGCCGGAGTAACACTCCGGCCGCTTTTGACAAACGCTTAGCCGTACTTTACTATTAGCACATTGATAACCACATACTTGAAAAGCTGCGATAAAGACAAGTAGCTTGCATCAAGGGCCTATACAGAGAGCGACGTAAGGTGAAAGTATCGTTAGGTGCCGGTGGAAGCCAAAAAACTTTGGAGCTGCAGGAGGAACCTGAGTACGTTAGTTAAAGTGCTCACAAGTAGAACCGTGCCGGGAGTGCCCGTTATAGCACTAGGCCTTGTTTGAGGTTAAAAGACCCTGTTGGTAACAACTGGGTAAACTGAGGTGGTACCGCGACTAACATCGCCCTCATTTGAATCTAAGCGTAGGTGTGCTTGGGTTTGGATGGGGGCGATTTTTGTTGCTCTAAGCCATGAGTGTAGGAGGGTAACGTGGACGTTTTGACTGGCGCCGAGCTGACTACGGCGGTACGGGGCGAGATAGCGCAGACTGTTGCGGGATGGACTCAGGAAGCTGCAAAACGAGGCGAGGCCATCTTGCCGCAGACCGCAAAGACCGTTGAGCACCAGCTTGCAGGAGGGCTAGCGGTGCTGCTGGTGGAACAGGGTATGCCAATAGGGTTTCTTACCACGTATGCTTTGGGGGTGGATGACCAGGCCATGCGGTGGTGGGAAGTGGGTACAGGTATTGCGCCTCCTGAGGAGCGTGGTAGGGGATTGGGCACCATCCTATACACGCAGGTAGCGCGGATGCACCCACGGGATTTTTTGGTGTGTACGACCAAAAATCCCGTTGCTCTGCACCTGTCGGTTAAGGCCGGTTTCTGTGTGGTGTCGTTTGCCGTAGTCCCTTTGGTAATTAGGGAAGGGCTATGCGTTAGGACTACGTGTTGGCAGCCTTGCAGCAGCGGGCGTTGTAAGAGCGAGCACAATTTGGGTGGGCCGTGCTACGCACGCCTACGCGTCCCGCAGTAGGGGAGATGGTTAGGAGTTGTGATGTGATGGGAGAAATCCGTCGATCAGTTGGGTTCTCCCATCACATCCGCATTATAACGTATATGGTAAACACAGAAAGATTGCTAGCTACATTTTTACAGCTGGTGCAACTAGACAGCCCGTCGGGGCACGAGCAAGCTGTGGCTGAGTATGTAAGGGCGTATCTGAGGCGCATTGGTATTAGCAGTAGTATAGATGCCTACGGCAATGTGCTTGCCAGGCTGGCAGCTACACGCGCCGCCCGCCCGATGTTGCTAAGCGCGCATTTAGACACTGTAGAACCCGGCAGGGGCATAGTTCCTAAAGTGCATAACGGCACCATACGCAGCTCCGGCACCACTGTGTTAGGCGCAGACAACAAAGTAGCTGTGGCCGCTATACTGGAGGCGCTTACCGTAAGTTGTGAGCACAGTACCTTGATGCCGGTACCTGTAGAGCTGGTCTTTACCGTATCCGAAGAAGTGGCCAATCTGGGAGCTGTACATGTGGATTACCGCAGTCTTAGGGCAACTTATGGGTATACCTTTGATTCGGCAAACCCTATTGGCACCATAATTACTGCGTCGCCGTACTATAGTAGGTTTGACGCAGTACTTACAGGTGTTGCCTGCCACGCCAGCCGACCCGAGGCGGGTGTTAATGCCTTGACCCTGTGTGTAGATGCTCTTGCACACATACCAACCGGTAGAATCGATAAGGCTACGGTGTGTAATGTGGGTGTAGTTAGAGCCGGTGCGGTTAGAAATACTGTACCGGGCGAAGTTGTAGTACAGGGCGAGGTACGGAGTTTTACCGAGGCGGGTTTGGTGGGCGCTACAGATCACATCCACCAGGCGTTTGCCCAAGCTACACGTGTGGTGGGGGCGGCAGCTCGTGTTGATGTGGTAAGGGAGAACGTGGGGTTTAGGTTGGGTGCAGCCCACCCGCTGGTTCGCCGCGGGGCACACGTACTACGGGGGTTAACCCTACAGCCGGTCCTAAAAGAGTCTTACGGCTGTTCCGACGCCAATACTTTTTACGAGCACGGCATTACAGTGCTCAACTTTGGTAACGGCGTAAGAGACAACCACACGGTGAGCGAAAGCATAACTACTGACGACCTAGGATTGCTTGCGCGGCTTGTGCTTAGCTTAATAACTGGTCAGTTGACCGAAATTACCCAGAACTCATAAAACGCAATGAACCAAAAATACAACCTTTAGTGTTTATTTACAATGATTTAGATAAAGTAACAACGCGAATTGGCACAAGAAATCAACCTAGGTACATAGACGTAGAGGTGCTTGTTTGACAGGTAGCGTGGATCCTAAAGGTATCGTAAAGTCTACACCTATGCGGTAAAATGTAAGTATGCAGGACGAACTCTATTCAGATTTAAGCGAAAATCAAAAGGTGGCTGTTTTTCATGATAAGGGTGATAAAGGGCATGCCCGTTTATTGGCAGGACCTGGAACCGGAAAAACTAAGGTAATCACAAATCGTGTTTTGTGGCTTTGTCTGAACAAAAAGGTTGATCCGAAGGATATACTAGTCTTAACCTTCACGCGTCTTGCTGCCCAGCAATTGAAAGATGAAATTTCAAAAGAACTTGAGGAAAAATCGTTAGAATTACCTAACATTGCAACGCTGCATTCTTTTGCATTGCACCAGATTCTCTATAACCAGCACAACGTGTCTTCCCTACCAGCACCCCTGAGAATTGCGGATGACTGGGAAGAGCGTCATATCATAGATGAGGATCTAAAAACATTATTAGGTTGCCAAAACATTAAGGATGTGAAAAAACTTGTACAGCAACTATCCGCTGATTGGGAAAATCTTAGGGCTGACCAGCAAAGTTGGGAGGAAGAATTTCCTGATCCTAAGTTTATTGGTGCTTGGCAGCTGCACCGTGCAACTTATGGTATAACATTGCGTTCGGAGTTAGTGTACCAGCTTAAAAAGGCTCTTAAAACCTCGGGAAATTTCAAATTAGACCATGACTATAAACATATCATCATTGACGAATATCAAGACTTTAATCCATGCGATCTTGCCATAGTTTACGAGCTTGAGCGAAGAGGCTCCACTTTGTTTGTTGCAGGGGATGATGACCAGAGCATTTACGGTTTCAGATTTGCAGATCCAGAGGGAATACGTAGGTTTACTGACATCTTTGCGAATACAACCGATTTGAACTTGGAAACCTGTTACCGTTGCGACAAGAGCATTTTTCGTTATAGCGAACTGGTTGCTAGTTTAGATCCAAAACGCTTACCTAAAGGCACGAAGCCTCGTGATACGGCAGGCGACGGTTTAGTGGAGCTTATAAGATGCAAAAACCAAGATCATGAAGCAAAAGTAATTACTGGCTTAATTAAAAAAATGCTTGGGGAAGGTTTAACCAATAAGGATATTGTTATTTTAATGCGAAGTAGCAAACTATCAACTAGCATACTACCTACGTTGGAGACTGAAGGGTTGCACGCTTCCTTACCAGTAGAATCGGAATTTGATGACTCATCCGAGTTTCAAGCATTGTTATCATACTTAAGACTTTGTGTTAATCCAGAAGATAGTTTGGCACTCAGAGCGCTACTGCAATGTGAGCGAAACGGTGTTGGAGAAGAGTGTTTCAAGAAGTTAAATGATTTAGCGTATAACGGTCATAAAACCTTTAAGGCTGCTCTTGATGATGCTAGGAAAGCAGGCGTAATAGATACAAGATTTTCTAAGTCGTTGTATGCAGCTTTAGATGTAATTTCCTCCCAGATAAATAGTCTCAAGGCCATGCCAGACCTAAATACTCAGCTAGAAACTCTAATCCATTTGCTCATTTCGGAGGGATTACGGGAGAAAGTAAAAAAGTTTTTTGATAACCAAATCGCTAAAAGTTCTGCAACAAATCCTGAGGAACTTCTAAAGAGTTTGATTTCAGTTTCGGATAAAGAGGAACAAGATGTTCCGGAAGGTTGTATTAGCGTGCTCACTATGCACCAAGCAAAAGGATTAACTTTTAGCGTAGCCGTTATAGTTGGTGTTGAAGATGAAATAATCCCAGGGCGACAAGAGGGAGAGTTTGAGGGCGATGAACGTAGGCTTTTGTATGTTTCCATGACGCGCGCAAAAAACAAACTTTACATGACGTATTGCGATAAACGTACTGGTCAACAAAGCTACACAGGAAGAGATCCTGGATCACGCGCACGTTCTCTAACTAGATTTCTTGCGGACGCTAAGTTGCCTTTAAGCGTGGCAAATTAAGGTTAATCATATGAAAAACCGGCCAAAAACATTAGATGAAGTAAAAGAATATGATCGCGAAGTGGGCGAGCTCTTATTAGAGAAACCAGCCACAAAACTTGGCTCAAAACTCAGTCATGGCGAGTCCAATGAGAATAAAAATGCCATACTAGCTGAGTCACAAGCAGCAGTTCTCTGTAAAACCAACTAACTGGTGAGGGCGGCGGGATTTGAACCCGCGACAAAAGGATTAAGAGTCCTCTGCTCTGCCACTGAGCTACGCCCCCACACCACAGCCTATTATACAACGTTGGAGCAGTAGTGGGGACCAAAGCTGCTTTAGCGAGCACTAATGCCGGAGATGGCTTTCATCAAGAACAGCACTAACGCTACAAAGGCCAGGATAATAGCTGCCGGCTTGGCCAAAGCGCTTAACAGTTTTTTGATGGCATAGTGTGTGTCGCTGTCGCCTGAATAACTCATACAACCATTGTGGCTAGGTTGTAATATTTTGTCAAGACTGGTAGACTTTTGGGGACTTTTGCTGTGGCCCCATCGTCTAACGGTTAGGACGTCGGGTTTTCATCCCGGCAACCGGGGTTCGATTCCCCGTGGGGTCACCAAAGGCATAGCACCATGGCACTTATACAGTCGATACTATTCTACTTTTTGTCGCTTATTTACCTACTGGTTCCGGCTAAAACCTATGTGGAGGGTGTAGTGGGTCAGCCCGAATCTTTTTTGCCCACTAGGGCGCAAACCGACATAGACAAAACCATCTCCAAGCTTTTGTACCGAAGCCTGTTTAAGTACGACAACTTTGGGACTTTGGTGCCGGATTTGGCTGAAACCTGGCAGGTGTCAAACGAAGGCCTTGTGTATACCGTTACCATTGGCGACAATCAATTTTGGAGTGACGGCACTAAAATCAACGCCAATGACTTGCTGTATACGTCGTACAAAAGTCCAAACCTACGCGGTGTGGCCACCGACAAGATTGACGACCTAACTGTGCGCTATACGCTCCCTAACAAATTTTCACCCTTTTTGAGTTTGCTCACCGGTGGGGTAATGAAAAATCAGTCAGACGAAAATTATAATGGCTTTTACACCCCTTCTAGCGGACCGTTTAGACTAACCAGCACTAAAAAAAAGGGTGAGATGGTTAAGCGAGTAGTGCTGCTTAACCCTAAGTCGCCAACCATTAAGCAGATTGCGTTTAGGTTCTATTTAACAGAAGGGGAGTTGGCAACAGGCTATAGGCTGGGAGAGTTCCATGCTTTTTTGCTTAAGGACCTGGCCGAGTTTAAGGTAGATAAGTCCACGCTCTTAAAACACTATCCGATTCAAAGCGTTTACTACGGACTCTTTTTTAACTTGCGCAGGGATGCGTATAAAGACATACAGCTTAGGCAGCAGCTGGCTAAAACCTTAAACGTGGCAGACGTTATTTTTGGGTACGGGATTCCCGTAGAGGGGCCAATAAGTAGAAATTACTACACTAGTGAGAAGTATAAAGTAAGTGAGTATGATCCGACGGCCGTGTACAACTTGTTGGACAAGGAGATAGTGCTTGACGTGCCCAGTACCCCCGCGCTTATAGAGGTGGCCAACAGAATAAAACTTGGCTGGGAAGACAAGTTAAACGCCAATGTAACGCTGGTTAAGCACACGTCCGATGATATTAAGACCAGCATTATTGAACCTAGAGACTTTGCCATTTTGCTGTATGGCCAGGAAGTGGGGCGCGATCCGGACAGGTACGTAAACTGGCACTCCACTCAGGCAGAAGCGCCGGGTGTTAACCTGAGCGGTTTTGACAACGTACGTGGGGATAGAGCGCTAGAGGAGGGTAGGCGTGAGCTAGATACAGAAGCTAGGACTAAACACTACACCGAGTTTCAAAAGGTGGTAAGCGAAAATACTCCCGCGATCTTTTTGCACCATCCGTATATGAACTACTACGTTAGCGCAAAGCTAAAGGGTATGGGCGACAAATACACCTTTACCGCTGCGGATAGGTTCCTAGACTTTGATAACTGGACCTTTTAAGGTAGAATTCCCCTAGTATGGTGGCCTTAGTTCAGCGGTAGAACGCCGCCCTGTGGAGGCGGATGTCACGGGTTCGATCCCCGTAGGCCACCCCAATATAACCTATAGAATTGACAGCTGGCAAATTTGGGTCTATAATCATAATACCTTCAATAGCCAAACACACCATTCTGGGAGGAGAAATGTCTCAAGAAAATTGGGAAACTGTTGGGATGATTGCGTTCATCCTGCATGCGCTGTTGTGGCTTCCCCTGGCTATCGTCATGGGTACCATGGGGTTTTGCGAGCTGCTAGTGGCCTTGTGCGCGGCTCTGGTGTTGACGGTTCTGGCTACGCTCGTGGCCGTGATTCATACTAGAGCGCGGGCAGGAGCCACCTTTGCGGCGATCGATCTTTGCGTCACATCCGCAATGTTGCTCTTTTCGTCAATCAAGACGTTTGGGTTGTAAGCGTTGGAGGTGGGGCTGCGTGTGTAAACACACAGGGAGCGTTAGCTCCATTGAAGAGGCCGGATCCCAGCATGCTGGAAGCCGCCTTTTCATTCCCTACACTTAAGTAAGTTACATAAGTATCTTGTTTAAGACAAGTAACGACTCAGAAATGAGTCGTTTTTTGTACGTGAAAGTCTGACTAATGCGCCAAAGACGACCCCAAAACTCTAGGCGGATATATCAACACTTTCTCACACTTGCGTGGAAGAAATCCACTACCTATTCTCAACTTGCTTAAAACGGTTAATATACAGGTTGTATTACATACAAATGGCTTACTCTGCTATTAATGAGGATCCAAGAACTATCTACGGCCTTTTAGGTTATTCGACACCAGCGGATATAAGGGTAACGAGCCGTCTACTAAAGTTTTAGAAAAGCTAGGCTTTACTAAGCATCCTAAAAAGGGCGAAGAAGACGGGGAGTATTTTGATATTTGGTATCTGGAACGCTGACTTTTCCTTGAGTTATGCCGACTAAGACAGAGTGAACGGTAGCCGACCACAGTGAGGCCTATAGTTTACAAAATGCGTACGTCACTATATAATAACGGTATCCTGTACTGCCGGAACTATACACGAAAGCGAGGGGAAAATGAGCACGGTAAGCAGCGTACTCCTAGTGACCGGAGTTACCTCTGTATGTAGTCAGACGCTGACTGCGTGCGTGTACGTGATGAGAAGATCGAGTATGGACAGGAGTTCCGATCTCTACGCAGCGGCCACGTGCCACATCAGATTCAAGATCGTCTGGATAGTCTGTGGGCTGTTGTGTATCGCAGTTTCTGTCAGCGGTCTGACCTAGTATCGTATTTGCTAGGCCGCTACTACACAGATAGGCACCTTGAGTGACAACATATCGTTGCCATGACTGGGTGCCTTTTCTTACTTACCCGTGACTGTTTTACGCAGTCGCGATACTCCTGCGGTGTACAATACGCACTAACAGTTAGTAATGCCGGTGTGGAGGTGGATGATGAAAGGCTTGCTAGTGTTTCTTGAGCTAGCGTACACAGTCGTGTACGTTACGGCCTATATCTCGCATCCCCATGCGGTGCTCAACTTAGTGGTTGTGCTAGGTCTGGTATGGGCGCTTAAGCTGACGGTTTTTCCTGCTCAAGCCAGAAATGCCATAGACATCTGAGCCCGGTAGGTGAGAGGTAGTCATAGTCGAATCCCGAGCAACGCTCGCCTCTCAATCTGTCATAAGCAGATAAAGAGATTCGACTTAGCTTAAGTTCATAAACGCATGTTTGTGGGTTTAAGCCAAGGAACGACTCAGCAAGGGGTCGTTTTTTTTTTGTACCAGGCGCGCATCCTGGTGTAAGATGTGCATATCAAACGGGCAGGAGGTATGGCTATGAAGCAGTTGCTGGCAGACCTAGCGTGCGCGGCCGTGTTTCTGCTAGTCTACGTATGTGTTAGGCTGGTAGAACCTTTTAGTAACGAACGTGCGAAAGCTGGCTACAGACAGCGCAGCCGCGGGGCTTAACGGAGGTGTAGTGTGTTAGCTACTTTTAGAGAGTGTGCAGCGAGTGTCTGCGCAGGGGCATTTTTCCTTGCGCTTGCAAACGTTATCCCGGGTTTGGTGTTGGTGGTGGTATGGCTGCTTACCAACCCGCGGTGACACGGCGTGAAGACGCATGCAGCATCTGTGTCCAGAGTGCATGCGTCTTCACGAGTATCGCCAGACAGCACACTGTTTATACCCCATAGTATTTGACGAAGACGCCCTTTACTGGTATAATAGTCCCATTCTATCCATGTAACTGGGTACTAACTCACATCGGCTAAGGGGGCTAACGTGTCTATTCGAACTAGAGTGTTGCTTACCGTTGTTCTGATCGTATTCACTGTTGTGGCTGTCTGCGCCATCGTGGCACTCAAGGCACCTGCTCTTGATGTCCCGGCGGGGCAGTTGTCAACAGCATGGTGCAGCAGCATCGGGGAGTGCGCCGGCAAGGTGCTTGGTGTGCTCGAATCCGCGGGGGCCGCAGCGCTGACCGCGCTGTTTACGTGGGTGGGTTTGCATCTTTTTAACCAACTGCCGTAAACTAGGCAGTGTGGTGTGGGGCCAGGATCAACATTCGACTGATTTTTTGTCGCATGTTACCTGGCCCTTTTTGTATCCAGTAAGCAACCACCGTAGTACTAATCCTAGACTTCTACTGGTATAATTGCGCGCAGCTTAGGCCAAGACCAACCATACATAGGAGGCATACTATGACGTGCATTGTAGCGCTAAGGGATCCTACCAAACGGACCGTGGTGATGGGTGGCGATTCGCGCAGAGCCATGAACGGCAGCCTTGTCCTTCAGCTGCCTGAAAGCGCGGCCAAGGTGTTTGGGTTCTCAGGCTTTGCGGTAGGCCACACAGGTGTGGGGCGAATCCGCCAGCTTACAGCGCGGTTGAATGTGCGCTTTGGTCCTAGAGGGCCATCTGGGGCTTTTGACCTGGAGGACGTGCTGGTGGAGCTGATCATTCCGCAGATCAAGCGGAGGGCTAGAGAGGCCGGAGTCCTTCACGAGAAGGAGGGCATTACCGATCTTGGTGGCGAAGTGCTTGTGGCCTTTGGGCATCAGATGTGTCTCATAGGCGGCGATTTTACCGTAACACCTATTAGGGACAACTTTTGGGCGATAGGCGGCGGGCAACGGTTGGCGCTTGGGTCGCTGGCTACCAGCGAACGAGTGCACCGCGGCATGCGTGTTACGCGGCGCGTACAGCTTGCCCTTGAGGTGGCCGCGCGCTTTGATAACACGGTGGCGCCACCTTTTACATACGTGGAAACGCTACCCATTCCTTATGAGTTAGCGTAACTGCAAGGGCTGAGAGGCATCGTAGGGTGTTGGTGTAATACACATCAGCACTGCCGATGCCTCTAGTAGTACAATATACCCACAACTTTACTTATGGCACTACCAAGGTTTGAAAAACAGTATCAAGCTATGCTCACCGCCGATCGGGAAGTGTTTGCTAAACTGCGGCTAGCCGGTGCTAACCCAAAGTCATCCGAGTTTAGGGACTGTCAACGGCAAGCCTTACGCGTAATCCATATTAACGAGAATGCGCTGTGCTCTAAAACCGAAAGCACCCACTTTTCCAACTTTTCCTCCGGGTTAGCAGATAAATTTTGGGCACTGGTTAGGGCTAACTATCCCGAGATAGATTACTGCACCGAGTAGTATGGCCGTTAGGGACATAAGGCAAAGTACAGCTTGGTCACACTATTTGACCAGGTATGGGTGGGTTACACATACTCTGCCTGGTGGGGGGCTTGTTAGACTGGCCAAGTTGCCGGTGGTTAGTATAGCCAAGCTGCACAGGCCGCCGCAGCTTACGGCGGCCGATCTTGTAGAACTGGAGCGGTTGCGCAAAGAGCATCACGTGGCCGTTGTTAAAGCCTCGCCGGCCGCGGAGCAGGATCTGGCAGTTTTTGCACAGTTTGGTTATAGCCAAAGAGGCAGCATAGACTTGCCGCCCCGCACCGTGGTGATTAATTTGCAGCAGGACGAGGCCACGCTGTGGCAGGGGCTAACCAAGGACTGCAGGTACAGCATTACCCGGTCGCGCACAGCTGCTGACCATATAGAACTAACCCAAGCCCCGTCCCCTGAAGTCGTAGCCCAGTACTACCAGGTGGTTAACGCCCGGAGCAAACGCGTAGGCTTTTACACCCCGCCGCTGGCGGATCATATGGAGAAAATTAGGCAGTTTGGCAAGGAGGCCTATATTGGCACTGTTTATTCCCAAGCAGGCGTAGTTTTGGGGAGTAAGTTGTTTTTAGGCTATGCCGGCTGCGTATGGTATATGTACTCCGGACTAACCGGCCCGGGTGCACAAAGCCTGGGTAATTATCAGCTGATGTGGGAGTGTATCCGGCGCTTTAAGCAGTTAGGGTATTCAACTCTGGATATGGAGGGGTTGGCCGACGATCGGCTGCGGCGCCAAACCAAAAATTGGCGGAACTACACCGACTACAAACTCCAGTTTGGCGGCACAGTAGTAACTTTTCCCTTGCCGTATACAAAATATGCTACAATCTTTGAGTTGTTAAACTTACGTAACTAATTTAGCGGATGTAATCATCCAGAACAAGGAGTACTTATGGAGTCAAAAGACAAAGAAGCCCGCACAAAAAAGGACGGGGTGTACCTAAGTAATTTTGTTGCCACAGCGGTAGCATTTTTTATTTTAGTATTAGCCTTTGCGGCTGGATTTTTTGCTAAAGGCTATTTTGCCGGTAGCCCGCTTACCGCTAACCCGACTGCCGGAGCTGTTGTACCACCGGTAACCGCCAAGCCTAAAACAGCCAGTGAGATTTACAATTTGTTGCCAAAGCTTTCCGACGCCGACCATGTTAAGGGCGATAGCAATGCCAACATTGTGCTGGTGGAGTACTCCGACTTTCAGTGTCCGTTTTGTGCGCGGTTTCACCCCACCGTTAAGGACTTTTTGGCCAAAAACCCTGACGTAGCGTACGTGTTTAGACATTTGCCACTGGATTTTCATCAATTTGCACTGGAGCGGGCTAAAGCCTCCGAATGTGCGGTAAAACTTGCGGGGCCGGAGGCATTTTGGGCCTTTTCGGATCTGGCGTTTGGTGCTACTGACCTAAATGCCGTGGACCTGCAACAGGTTGGAACTCAGCTGGGCCTAAATGGCGCCGCGTTTGCGGAGTGCATCAAGTCCACGGAGTTTGACAAAAAAATTGCTGACATGAGCAGTGGCGGCAAAACGTTCCTTAGTGCCGTAAGTGACAGTGGCAGCTATGGAACTCCTGGTGCAGTGATTATTAACCACACCAAGAAAGTGGGCGAAAAGTTTGGTGGGGCAGTGCCCCTAAGTGACCTAGAGGCGGGTTACAAAAAGGTCAAGTAACAGTTTGTTACGCCATGGATTACCAAACCGCGCTGTATGTGGTAGCCACGCCCATTGGTAATTTGGCTGACATTACTTACCGAGCGGTGGAAGTGCTAAAAACCGTAGCTGTGGTTTTTAGCGAGGATACCAGGCAAACCACCAAGTTGTTTGACCGGTATGCCATTAGTACCACACTAAAGTCATACCGGGACCAGAACCACACCAGTGCAGCGCAAGCCGTTTTGGAGCTACTGGGTCAAGGCAAAGCGGTGGCGTTGGTGTCCGATTCCGGTACACCGCTAATTTCCGATCCAGGCTATAAGCTAGTGAAGGCCGTAAGTGAGGCCGGCTACCTAGTGTTGCCTATCCCAGGTCCGTCAGCTGTAACTGCGGCGGTTTCGGCCTCGGGTTTACCCACAGATAAGTTTGTGTTTTTAGGGTTTCTGCCCAAGTCGCACGGCAAACGAGCGGAGCTGCTGGCCGACTTTGGTAAGTTAGATGCCACACTAGTGCTGTACGAGTCGCCGTTTAGACTGGTTAAGCTACTGCGGGAGATTTTAGCTACCCTAGGCGATAGGCACATGTGCTTGGCCTGTGAGGTCACCAAAGTGTATGAACGGTTTGACCGCGGTAGGGCAAGTGAACTGTTAGCCAAACTGGCGACCCAGAACATTAGGGGCGAATACACAGTTTTAGTGGCTAAAGATGTATAATAGTCGGTTACCATGACGGAATTAGCTGAGGAACAACACAGAGCTAAGCTGACCATAACCCAGATCCAGGAGGTAAAGACGCAAATGGAGCACGCCCTAAACTATATGGGCGAAGAGAATCTGCGCAAACTTAAAGATCTGCGCGATAATGCCGAGGCCAATCCCACCGATCTGTTTATGTTTATTGAGCAGTTGCACAGTCACAATCAGGCCTTTAACTTTAAGGATAAGTTTGCCCAGTTGGAGGAATTGGGTTTTTTGCTTACCGAGCCATATTTTTCCAGGATTGATCTTAGTACTCCGGCAGATGGGCACACCGACAGGTTGTACATTGGCAAATTTGGCGTGCCGGGCTGGATAACGGACTGGCGAGCAAAAATTGCTTCCGTGTACTACAAGTATAGATATCCGCAAAAACAGGTGGCGTATGATACCGAGGACGGTAGGATAGTAAGAGATTTAACGCTTAAGCGCACGTTTGAGTTTGACGCCGGCGAGCTGCTGAAATACTACAATAACGACATTCACATTGACGAAAACGACATCATTGGCGACAAGATTGCTAAGCGGTCCGGTGGTGTATTGGAGGACATTGTAGCCACCATTCAAGCAAGTCAGATGGCTATTATTGAACACGATCCAAGGGGTGTGTGCATAGTTCAGGGGTGCGTGGGCAGCGGCAAGTCCACCGTGGCTATTCACAAACTGTCGCACATCTTCTTTAACTACCCCCAGCTTATTAGGCCGCACAATGCGCTGCTGGTGGCTAAAAACCAGATTCTAGTAGGCTATTTGGCCACACTCTTTCCAAAATTGGGGATTTTTGACATCAAGTACGGAACCCTCAAGGATCTACTCATTAGGCTAGTTTTTGCACACGAGCTCAAAGTTACGCTTGATCTTGACACCGAAACCGGCATCGAAACCATGCAGCTTGCCGACGTACAGGCTTTGCAGGCAGTGGAGCGCACAGTGAGAGCACAGGTGGAGGAGCAGCTTGCCGCGCTGGCGGAAGATCCGGTATACATGGCGTATTTTAGCTTTGTGTACGATGCGCAACTGGCTGCGCAAGAGAATCTGGAGGTGCTGTTAGCGGATGTGGAGGAGGAACTTAAGTACCAAAAGGACAAGCTAGATAGCGGCGCGTCCGGGTCGTTTGAACTAAAGTGCTTAACCAACATTAAAAACCTTAAGCAGCTGCACAAGGCTGTGCGCAAGATCGGTAACACGCTACGGACCAGTGTGTTTCCAGCTTTGCTAAAAGCGCAGGGCATAAACCTCAAGCAAAAATTGGGCTACGCCGACGCCCTTAAGTTTATGTATGTGTACGCCGGAGTTTTTGGGCTGGCTAAGTTTAAGAAATTTGAATATTGTGTGGTTGATGAAGGTCAGGATTTTTCTTTGCTGGAATACCTTGTCCTAAACAAGCTGGTACTGCGCGGCCGGTTTTGTATTTTGGGCGACTTAAATCAGGCGTACATCAAATCTGGCTTGTCCGGGTGGGAAGATATTGAAGCTGTTATCACGGATGCCAACGACTGTACTAAGTTTGAACTTACCACCAACTATAGGAGCACTAAGCCCATTATAGACTTTGCGTGCGCGATACTGTCCGGTTATACAACCGAGTTTTTACCTAAGTCGATTAACCGCCAGGGCAGCCCTGTACTTGAAGTTAGTGAGACTGCGGACAAGCTAGTGGATAAAGTCTACCTGCAGCTTGCGCAGGACCTGCAGGCACTGGATAAGAGCATTGGTGTTATTTGTTACGCCGAGGAGGATTTTGCTGTTTTGCGAGAACTATTGGAAACTAGACACAGAAACACCCTACAAGACCGCTTGGTGGTGCTAAACCCCAGGGACCGGATTTTTTACACGCCTAAAGGGGTGTACCTAACCATGTTTGCCAACTGTAAAGGGTTGGAATTTGCCAAAGTGTATGTTGTGGGCATGCCTAAGGTTCCTGCTGACTTGTGCGAGGCTAAAAAAAACTACGTAGCAGTGACTCGTGCCATGAACGAGTTGGTGGTATTTTACCGGTAAATACTTGGTATACTTTGGGCATGGAGCTACTTGTACAGTCGATCAAGGACGTTAGTGCGGTGGGCAGCTCGCCTATGCTGATAGTGCTGGCGGCAGGTGCAGCCCTGTTTTTGGTAAGTCGCCATGAGGTGCGCCGGTTGGGCGTGTTGCTGCTTAGTTTAGGGTCAGGGCTATATAGCTCCTTGTTAAAATACATCTTTACGGAACCGCGACCGGAGGGCTTTGTTCCTACGGGCTTTATTCCATGGGAGCGCATTCTTACGCCTGAGGTCTACTCGTTTCCCAGTACGCATACCGTGGTATATACCGCGTTTTTCGGTTACCTATTCTATCTGTCGTTTGCATTACGGGGTGTTAACAAGTTGGTACGTAATAGTGCGCGCAGTTTTTGTGGCGTGATGCTTGTTTTTGTAGGCCTATCTCGCGTGCTGCTTGGTGCGCATTTTACTAAAGACGTGGTGGCTGGCTATTTGTTTGGACTAGTATATCTGGGAGTGTTGGTGGTACTAGATCGTAGTTTGGTGCCGCGGAAATGAACCTGCGTCTGTAGGGGTGGATGTAGACGGTAAAGGGTGCTGCCCTTTGTGCCGACTGGTTTCCCTACAGACGCATCGATGGTGCCTAGCTTCTAGCTGTCCGCTATGATGGCTAGGCCGTGCTGCCTGAGCGTTTGAACAAAGTAGTTCAAAGCTTCCTGTGTGTAGATCAGGTACAGATCAACCCACAGGGTGAGACCCATTCTCTGCGCCACCCGTATCACATTCCTTCGGGTCATGCGGGCCTTGTCGAGTCCCACTTCGCGCATCTCACCGGCATCCGGCTGGGCCCACTCCTCGGGAGACCGCCACGCCACGTCACCGTTAACGCAAAGATAGTGCTGTCCAAACGGGCTGGCGTCCATCTCCTTTGCTACTTCCAGTGGTACCTTTCCGCGCACTACCCAGCACGTAGCGGCACGGATAAAGATGTAGCCGCCCGTTGTACCGTGGAGTACACCGGTGCAGGCTGTGGGCTCGGATGTTATTCCGATTCCGGCAGTACCGAGCTCCAGATGCATAATGGCACCCGCCTCGGGATCGTCGGTCAAGTTGACAAAAGGGGTAAGCATGTGTGCCTCCTGCGTGTTTGGTTGTTAAAGTCCACTCCCACTTTACGTGGGAGATACTATAACTTAAAGTCGGATATTCGTCAAACTATAGGGTAGAACAAAGACTTTGGGGGCAAAAATAAGCAGGAAAACCGCTAGGGCGCATATGGCTGTGGTTAGTACATACCCGGCCGAAAGATCTTTAATGATCCGCGCGCCCTCATGGTGTTCATGAATAAGATGGTCAATAAACTCCTCGATGGCTGTGTTTATTAATTCTGCAGACAGCAACATGCCGCAAACTACTACCAGGCCCAGCCATTCTACCAGCTGGATGTGATAGGCAAAGCCTGCCATAACGGACACTAACACAATGGCCAGCTGGGTTCTAAAGTTTGCTTCATTAACCGTAGCGTGCAGAATGCCCCGATAGGCGTATTTAAAACTGGCCAGTTGGCGTTTTGGATGATGACTTGCAATCAACTTGCCCATAGTGTAATAATACACAGCTTGAAGGTATAATCAAACTATGGCGGGCAAAGTCAAACTAAAAATGCGCAAACTACTGCCGGTGCTTATTGTGCTTGCAGTGATTGTAGGCGCAGTGGTGTATTTTGGCTCAAAAAACGGAGCCGCCAAGGTTACCGTGCAGAAGGCGGGGCTAAGAGCCATTGCCAAAACCATCTCCGCTTCCGGGGAAACCGGTGTGCTAGACGGCTTTACTGCCAGAGCGCCGGTGGGTGGTAGTGTCAAGGACGTTAAGTTTACAAGTGGGGCTACCGTAGCCAAGGGCGATGTGGTGCTGGAGCTGGATAAAGCGTCCCTTAAGGCGTCGCTAGACACAGCCTACTCCGCTTATCTAAGCGCCAAGTCAGACGCCGACTCATATGACCAAAAACTGGTAGCTGCCAAAGCTACCGAATCGATTAGAAAACGCGAACGGGACGAGGTTTGGCGCACGTACATGAGCGACAACGGTGAGACTAACAAGCAAGCCTACAAAAATGCGGAGGCGTTGTATCAAACGGCTGTGTCGGCGGTAACAACCCTGCAGCAGGACAAGCAGGCTACGCAAAACGCGGTGTACTCCGGCTACTCAACTTACACCTCCACCTTGGCAACTTATACCAATGCTACGGTTAAGTCGCCGGCGGATGGCCAGGTGGCGCTGGCCGATATTTACGCCGGGTCGTACGTTACGGCGGGCCAGAAACTGTTTACCGTGGTGGCCCCAGCCACTATAGTCTTTAAGGCCGAGATTGACGAAGCTGATATTAGTCACCTCCAGTCTGGTATGCACGCAACCGTGAGCTTGGATAGTTATCCCGGAGAAAACTTTGCCGGCACTGTTACCTCCGTTGATGCTAAAGTAGTGACTTTGGCTAGCGGTAGCGCGGTAGTACTGGCAGATATAGCTGTGAGTGATGCTAAGATACTGCCTGTTATAGGGCTTAGCGGGTCTGCAGATATTGAATTTGATAAGTCGGCCAACATGGTGGCAATTTCCCCCGATGCGCTTTTTGACGACGCCGGCAAGACGTACGTATACGGCGTGGTGGCCGACACTTTGGTAAAAAAAGAAGTCGAGGTGGGGTTTGAGGGTGACGAGTACGTGGGCATAGTTGCCGGCGTTACCGAAGGGGACGTAATTGTAACCAATGTTGCCGACGTTACGCTAAAAGAGGGCCAGCGGGTGTCCGTTGTTACACAATGACGGATGGTTATGAAGATTATTGACGCGCACAATATAGTACGGCAGTACACTTTAGGCGGTACTGTGTTTAAGGCTTTAGACGGGGTGAGCTTAACCATAAACCAGGGGGAGTTTGTAAGTATTGTGGGGAAGTCGGGTTCCGGCAAGTCAACGTTGATGCATATACTGGGCTTGCTAGACCGCGCAAGCTCCGGTCAGCTGTCTTTTGCCGGGCAAAATGTGTACGAGCTTGACGATACGCACCTGGCAAAACTAAGGTCAAACGAGATTGGCTTTGTGTTCCAGTCATTTAACCTGCTTGCCCGGACCGGCGCACTAGATAATGTGATGCTGCCCTCTGTATACACGTCCAAAAAGTACCACGTTAAGGACAGGGCGTTGGCGATTTTGGCTAAAGTGGAACTCCTGGATAAGCTTGGCAACACGCCGGCGCAACTTTCGGGCGGCCAGCAACAACGGGTAGCCATTGCCCGGGCGTTAATTAACGATCCGGCCGTAATTTTGGCCGACGAGCCAACAGGCAATTTGGACTCCAAAAGCGGCGAGGAGGTTATGCAGTTACTTAAGGGACTGCACAGTGAGGGCAAAACCGTAATTATTGTTACGCACGACGACGATGTGGCCAGGAACGCCAAAAGAATTGTGCGGATTACCGACGGCAAGATTGTGGCCGATCAACTAGTATGAACTCCTATCTTAAACTGGCACTAAAATCACTGCTGCTTAATAAAGTACGGTCCGTTTTAACTATGCTGGGGATAATTATTGGTGTGGGAGCGGTGATTATTTTAACATCCCTGGTGGGTGGGTTGGAAAAGCAGATTCGCCAAACGTTTGAATCGCTTGGTGCTAACACGCTGTTTGTGTTTCCGGGGTCTATAGACAACCAGGGTGGGGGTATGCCGGTGAATAAGCTTACTTACGCTATGGTGGACGACATTAAAATTATTGCCGGGGTTAAAGACGCGGCTGCGCACGTGGAACTTTCCGGTGCAGCTCTGTACGGCAGTAAGGAGGTTAAAAACATCAATATTAACGCGGTAGATGCTAACTTTCCGGAGATGTATAGCATCAAGCTTACCGAAGGCAGGTTTTTTACCCGGGGGGAGGTGGCAGGCGGCAAAATGGTAGTGATTATTGGCCCGTCGTTACAAACCGCCCTCTTTGGCACATCACGTGCGCTAGGCAAAGAGCTCAAGATTAAGGAAAAACGGTTTACGGTTATAGGCATTACGGAAGCTAAGGGTAGTTCGTTTGGGGTGGATATGGATAAAGCGGTGTATTTTCCTTACACCGTGGCCAAGCAGCGTTTTCAAATAGACAAACCCGGCTCGATCTTGGTAAAAACAGTGGATACCACAGTCTTAAAGAGGGTTCAACGTGATATTGAACGACGTTTGCTCCGACAACTAAACAAGGATGACTTTTCGGTTAAATCGTCTGAGGAAGGTGTTAAGTTTTTTCAGGACATCCTGGGAGTGCTAGCCAGTGCGTTGGGTGGCATTGCCGGAGTTTCCTTGCTGGTGGGAGGCGTGGGTATTATGAACATTATGTTTGTGTCGGTTACTGAGCGCACGCGGGAGATAGGGCTTAGAAAAGCGGTGGGTGCCAATTCGCACGATATTTTAACTCAGTTTTTGTTGGAAGCAATTATACTAAGTTTGGTGGGCGGGATTTTTGGGGTGCTGTTTGGCATTGGGGTAAGCGTAGGCATGAGCAAGTTTATTGATACCGCGGTGAACTACTTTTTTGTGGGACTGTCGTTTGCCGTTTCAGCGTTTATTGGGGTTGTGTTTGGTGTAGCGCCGGCTATCAGGGCATCCAGGCTGGACCCGATTATTGCGCTGCGGTACGAGTAGTTAGCCTGTATGTAGCCCCATCCGCCAGATAGGTTGTGGCCATAGTGTGCGTAATGTCCTGATCGCCCGCTAATACTACCCAGCTGCTGCCATCCGGAGCGGAGCGGCCAAAGACACTCACGAGCTCCGTTCCATACGTATAGGTATCCTGTTCGTAGTATAGCCCTTGGGTTTTACGCAGCTCCGCCAGCAGATCCAAAACGGAGGTGGTGTTGGTCATGGTGATCCGGTAGGGCGTAACAACCCCGTCTATATGCGTTTCTAGAGCGACTGTTACAGCTACTACTTGTTTAGTAGGCCGGGCGGGCTCTTTTTCCTTGGCTTTAAACGAGTCAACGTCTAAAACGCTTTTTACATACAGAATGGTGGTGGCCAGCAGGATCAGGTAGGCAAGTTTGAGCAAAGTTGAAGTAGCTACCCTGCGACCTTTAAAAAGCATACCTAAAGTTTAACATACAGACGTGTTAGAATACTATCCAAGGGTATGCCTCCGTAGCTCAGCGGATTAGAGCGCTTCGCTTCGGACGAAGATGTCGGGGGTTCAAATCCCTCCGGGGGCACCAAGCTATGCATAGACCAGATTACAACGACACAACCTACGACTACACCCACTACTGGGCAGGGCGCGATTACGAACACGCCAGCGAACTTACCGCCCTGGCTAAGCTGTTGCCAGCCAAGGGCAACAGAGTGCTAGATGCCGGTGGCGGCTTTGGTAGGCTTATTCCCGTGTATAAGGATAGGTTTGCCGAACTGGTGCTGTTTGACCAGTCGCACAAAATTCTTGCCCAGGCGGAGGAGCACGCCAGAAGCCTTGGCGCTACCGTACGGATTCAGGAAGGCGATTTATACAAGCTGTCACACTACGGGCTAGGTACTTTTGACTGTGTGGTGATGGTGCGGGTGGCGCATCACTTGGACAACCTTGAGCAGGTTGTGCGTGAAATTAGCGCTCTGTTACTGCCGGGGGGCATCTTTATTTTAGAATTTGCCAACAAAGTCCACGCCAAGTCTGTGCTTAGCAATGCTGCCAAACTTAACTTTGGCTACTTTAGTACTCAGCCGGTTAGTCGCGCGCAGAAGGATGTAACCTTTTTAAACTTTCATCCGGAGTATGTGGAACGCTTACTTAAACGGTGCGGGTTTAAGGTTAAAACAAAACTGTCGGTTTCTAATTTTAGGAGTGATGCGGCCAAAAAGACCTTAACTAAAGACTCGTTGTTGGTCCTGGAGAATCTGCTGCAGGGGCCCTTTGGCTGTATTAACTTTGGGCCGTCTATGTTTGTTAAGGCGATAAAGGTTTAGTGTTACCTAAGCGTAAAACTTGTGTTTGCCCTAGCGTAGTTATTTATGCCCGCCGCGTCTTTGCCGCCTCTAGGTAACGAGGCAGCGGTAAACTTTTTTCCCGTACTAACCTGGTAGACATTGATATAGGCGGTATCGTATACCAATTTTTTATACATAACTACAGTGGATGCGGCATTCCACGCAACATTTTGGATTTCTTCGCCGGTATCTATAGGTGTGCTGGTGCGGGTTTCCATATCAACCAGATAGATGGTTTGGGCGTCCACCGTTATCAGGTACCTGCGCGACGGCGATAGGTAGTTTTGCTTGTACGATCCCCGGATAACACCCGCAGGTAACGCGGTGCTAGCCAAAGTGCCGTCTGGCTTTAGCGTTAGTATACGGCTAGCAGGTGTGGCGCTAGGGTCAGTAGTGAGTAGCTTGTTGGTGTCAAGCCAAATTGCTGTGGTAACGTACCACTTAAACGGTAGTTTGTAGCTGGTGGTTCCGTTTGAGCTAAGCACTAATGCCTGCTCACCCAGTCCGCCGCCCTTAGTGGGCAAGCTAAGCAGGTAGCTGCCGTCAAAGGAGGCTGACCAGATGAGTGGATAAAAAAGTTCGGTGCAGGTGTCGCCCGCTTCGCACACTTGTCGCTGTAGCGGTTTGCGCGTAAGTCTAAACAGTTCCTGCGCGGGTGTGCCATCCGGCGTGATCTTGGAGATAACGGCGGTACCGTCAGGCTTTTCCAGGGTATAAATGCCTTGAGCTAGGCGCCCGCCTGGAGACAGCAGCTGGGGGGTGTTGTCGGTTGGATTAAGCTGCCACCAGGTGGTGGAGTTGGTAGTTACACTAATGGTGGCGTCAGTTACCTGTTTAGTTACGCTAGTAATTACGGTACCCATATCTGCCAGTTCCACCGGTTCCGACCCGTTCAACTTAACACCATAAAGCTTAGTACCCGCCCCAAAGATTAGTTGAGTATCCGCAGCATCTAACTGCACGGTGTGTAGTGTGATGGGCGCAAACTGGTTTGCGGCTGGCGGCTCGGGGGTAGCTACTTGCGGCGGCTTTGGCATTAAAACCCTAGGTTTCAGTATATAGAGGCTAACAAGTGTAAGTGTGAGTAGAAAAACCGTTACCAGGGCGAGCTTAAGTTTCATTAGTATTGATGATGCCTGGTAGGCGCTGGGATGTCAAGTGAGTTTCTTTTGAGCCGGGTTTGCTATAAAATGGTGCGTATGCCAAACCAAAGTACCCAGCCATACAAGGGCGCCCGGGATTTTTATCCGCAGGACATGCAGCTAGAAAACTACATCTTTGATACGTGGCGTAAGGTGTGTAGCAGCTTTGGCTTTGAAGAATACAGCTTTCCTATGATGGAACCGCTGGAACTTTTTGCCGCTAAAACAGGCCAAGAAATTGTGGCTGAGCAACTCTACACCTTGGAGGACAAAGGCGGGCGTAAGTTGGCTATTAGACCCGAATTGACGCCAGGAACTATGCGCATGCTGGCCCACACATACAAAGAGCTACTCCATCCTACTAAGTGGTTTATGATGGGGACTAATTGGCGGTTTGAAAAGCCCCAAACCGGTCGGGGTCGGGAGTTTAATCAGCTGGAAGCTAACATCTTTGGCGTGCCCGGTGTGGAGGCGGATCTTGAGATTTTTCACCTCATTGCGGCAATGATGCAAAGTTTTGGCGCGCACACACACATGTACCAGGTTAAGGTAAGCGACCGACGGCTAGTTAACGCCCTGCTAACCGAGGTACTAGCGCTGCCTCCTGCCAGTCAACCCAAGGTTAGGCAGCTAATGGATAAACGGGCAAAACTTTCCAGCCAGGCTTTTGGAGCCGGCCTTGCCGAGTTAGGATTAACCGCCGCCCAGGTGGCACAGATAGAGCAGTTTATGACCAGCAGTCTGGCCGATGTACCTATTGCTAAAACTAACGCAGGCTATCAGACACTCCAGCAGTTGTTTGAGTATGTAGCAGCTACCAACATGTCCAGCTCGATAGTGTTTGACCCCGGTATTATTAGGGGCTTTGATTATAGCGACGGGTTAGTCTATGAGGTGTTTGACACTAATCCGGCTAACCGCCGCTCGCTCTTTGGTGGTGAGCGGTTTGATAAGCTCATAACTATTTTTGGTGACTACGAGTTACCGGCTACAGGCTTTGCCATGGGTGACATCACGTTGCTGGAGTTTTTAAAAGGCTGGAACTTACTGCCGGAGCTGGGCAGCGCTATTGACTATCTGGTTACCGTGTGGCCGTCAGCTGACCGGCGGTATTTAGTACGAGCCCTTGAAGTGGCCGGTAAACTTAGAGCGCAGGGACACACTGTTACTACCTGGGTGGACACTAACACCAGGCTGGACAAGCAGCTAAAATACGCTGACAAAAAGGGTATTCCGCAAGTGGTCATACTTGGCGAAGAGGAGTTGGCAAAGGGGGTAGTAACTATCAAGAACCTAGCAACCGGAACCCAAACTACTTCCGCAGCCTGGTAATAACCATAAGTCCTACTTCCACCAGCTTGTTAACTAGCCAGGGATAAGCGCTGTACATGTGTTTGCGGTAGAAAAGGCGCATGGCACGCACACTTTCCTGCTGGACCCGATGTTTAGTGGCGCTACTGGCAGGAGTAATGTCAGCGGATGCTTTACGGATGCCTATACTTACACCTTTATAGTGTAAACACGTAAACTGCGGTAAGTACATGATCCTAAAGCCGGCCTGTTTGACTCGCCAACACATATCCACGTCCTCGCCGTACAAAAAGTAGTCTGTATCCCACAGCCCCACTTTAGTAAAAACGGCGTTGCTTACTGCCATAAAGTGACTGATACACAGATCTATGTCGTGCGGTGCTGACATGTTACGCGCCGTTAAAAAGTACCGGCTGTTAAACCCACAAAAGTGTGTAAGGGCCGTAAGGGGTGTGGGAAAGCCTCGGTGTGCGTCCATGTCGGGTTGGCCGGACCGTAACACCAGCTTGGCTGTAGCAACACCTATGGTGGGAGACGCAGCCATAAACTCAAGCACGCCCTCAATACATCCGGGCTGTGGAAAGGCGTCCGTACCTAAAAACAGATAGTAGTGGCACTCCCCCGCATGCGCTAGCCCTAAGTTGTAGCCTGCAGCTAGGCCGTTGTTTTCTGTTCTAATCAGTGAAACGGCGGGAAACTCTGCTGCCTCCATATCCGCCGATCCGTCTGAGGAGCCGTTATCAACTACCAGTACTTTGGTGTCCCGCAAGGCCAGCTGAGAGAGATTAGTCAAACACTCACGCAGAACGGCCTTGGTGTTGTAATTAACAATAATTACTGCTAAGCGCGTCATTGCTAGTTATAGTACCACATCCACAAAGTTGAGCTTTTTGTACAAATAGATGTATGGTTCTACAAAGAGTGACCCGGGAAAGTCCACCCGGTGGCGTTCTACTAAGGTATACTCTGCGCCGTACCGTTTGTTAACACTTACTGCGTCAAATGTGAAATCGTACAAGTAGTTTCTGGCCACGTTGTAGTCCGTAAGTTTCCACGCGTTGGTGCCCTTGATCAGCTTGGGTGCAATGTGTTCCTGGGCCACAAGTTGCTCTGATCTGGTCCAAATGTATTTGTTGACCAACACAAAGTCCAGGGCAAATTGGTAGCTGTACAGAGTACACAACACTACAAACGCTGCCAGCACACCTGCACAAAGCCGTTGCGTGGCTTTAGCCATAGCGGCGGGGGCAAAGTTGGCCGTTAAGAGCAGGGTAACTGCCAGAAATAATGGCGGCAAGTACCGGTCGTACACTTTTTCTGCCAGAAGCATCA
>Ga0172379_10003238_pt1 | contig 26428 bp, 23 predicted proteins | sample GrowelOW334metaG_FD_119756 | JGI IMG/M metagenome (GOLD analysis project Ga0172379, IMG submission 119756) | Groundwater microbial communities from an aquifer near a municipal landfill in Southern Ontario, Canada - Groundwater well OW334 metaG | ecosystem: Environmental > Aquatic > Deep...
GTCCGACGATAACCTTGTTCATCTCCATGGAGATAAGGTCTACAAACGAGCTTTCACGTTGGATGCGTTCGTTCAACTCCCGAATATCAACTTTTTGATCCATAATCTTAAGGATGATTTTTATTATAAATGTTAAAACGGAACCAAAAATAGTATTTTGAACCGTTTCATAAAATGCGAATCTATTAAAAAATGTTAACCGCTATAGATTATACAAATAAACACAAATAAATACCAGCCCTTACCACAAATTGCACAAATTGTCACAAATGAACCCCACCCCCTCCACAGATTACTCAAATTACACAGATGAGAAGAAAAAAATAAGAACTGAAAACGGAATAATAGACAAACAGAAGGAACTATTTACTGTATACTGATGACTTTATTTTTTACATAAAACCTTAGTGGAATAGTGAATAGAAGAAAATAAAACCTTGTTGCCTTATTCCCCGCTAATTGTGTTATTTTGCAATAAGATTTGGTTTTTTAGATCTGTGTAATTTGCGTAATCTATTGTAGGGGCGGGGTTAATAAGGCTTATTTTATTTAATGGATTTAAAAGGGTTGTGGGATTATATTTGTGAGAATTTGTGTTATTTATGGTGGGGGTGAGGTTATTTTTTTAATTATTGTGATTATGAGGTATTTTATTCAGCTTTCGTACGACGGTACCAACTACCATGGTTGGCAGATCCAACAGAACGCTCACTCAGTTCAGGAGGAGGTTGAGAAAGCCCTTGCCGTCATTGCTCGCGAGAAGATCGAAGTGGTTGGGGCCGGCCGGACAGATACGGGGGTTCACGCTGCCTTTTACATTGCCCATTTTGACAGCACCAACGAAGGTTTGGCAGATGAAAACATGCTCTTCAAACTCAATTGCCTGCTGCCTTCCGATATTGCTGCCCAGAAAATCTATCCGGTAAAGGCCGATGCCCATGCCAGGTTCGATGCCACCTACCGGGAATATAAATACTGCCTATCACGTAACAAGGATCCCTTTACTCATGCCTATGCCGAAAAGGAGAGCCGGAAACTGAATGTGGAGCTGATGAACGAAGCCGCCAAACTGCTCTTCGAGGTGGAAGATTTTACCAGCTTCAGCAAACTCGGCAGTGATGTAAAAACAAACAATTGCAAGGTTACCAGGGCTTTTTGGGAAGAGAAGGGGAATCAGTTAATCTTTACCATCCGGGCCGACCGTTTTCTGCGGAATATGGTAAGGGCAATAGTAGGAACATTGTTGGAAGTTGGGTTGGGAAAGATGACCATCGATGGTTTTAAAGCTGTCATCGAAAAAAAGGACCGAAGCAGTGCAGGCGCCAGCGTTGCAGCAAAGGGGTTGTTTTTGGTGGATATCGGGTACCCTTAAAGCATAATGTGAAAATTGGGAAATGTGAAAATGAACCCCACTCCACCACGAATTACACAAATTACTCAAATTAAAAAACCCATTATTTTACCTTAACCACAAATGATACAAATGAACACAAATAACCCCGGCCTTTCTACAGATTACACAAATTAAAGAAAACATCAATGTCTCTGATTCCTCTTTGGCCACACTCAGAGGTACGTGCAATATTTTACTCAACTCTCAACTTCACCGTTGCCCCGTTTCTCTGTTTCCCCGAATCAATAGTTCGCAAAAATGCAAAGGAAAAACCACTCGCCCCTTCTCCCTCTCTCCCCGTGTCAGTCCCTCCGTCATTCTTCTGTCCAAATCCTCCAAGCGGCCATCGCTTGGAGCTCAAGCATATCAGATCCATTCTTGGTAGAGGCGCCATGGTCGGCTCCTTTTTGAAGGAAGCGAGTGATGGGAGGATTATAGACCAGGTCGAAGAGCAAGTGTTTGTCGGTCAGGTATTCGTAAGGAATTTTCGGATAGGATTCTGTTTTTGGAAATGTGCCGAGCGGTGTCGTATTGACCACAACAGTATACTCCTGCATGATCGCTTCGGTTAACTGACTGTAGGAGATGGAGACTCCGGCTTTGGTCTCCCGCGAGACAAGTTGGGTCGAAATCGAAAGGTCTTTCAAGGTAGCTACGATGGCTTTGGAGGCGCCTCCAGTACCTAGTACAAGCGATTTTTTGTGATGCGTTTTCAAAAGCGGAAGGATCGAGTTACGAAAACCGATCAGGTCTGTATTGAAGCCTTTGAGTGAAATTTTCCCGCCAGTTCTGTCGATTTTTACGGTATTTACAGCCTGAATGGCAGCGGCTTTGGCATCACAGCTATCCATGTAGGGAATAACTGCTTCTTTGTAGGGAATGGTGACATTAAAACCGGCCAGATTTGGGTGCTCTTTAAGGATGCCTGGTAACATGGAAATATTACTGATTTCGAAATTGAGGTATTCGGCATCGATCGAATTATCAGTAAAATATTGGGTGAAGAACCTCTTGGAAAAGGAGTGGGATAGCGGAAATCCGATCAGTCCGTAATGTCTCATGGTCACTCTCCTCCCAGGTAACTGTATTTTGCAATTAGCTCATTAACCCATTCGAGGAGCATAAAAGTTGGGAAATTCTCTAAAAAATCGGCATGGGCGGGGTAATCTTCGGTCAAGGCAGCTTCCAGTTTCTCTTTGGCCAGTTCAAAATTGTCTAAAAAGATATAGAATCCGGCTTGACGGTAAAGTATTGCAGCACAGGCAGCTTCTGAATTTTCCGCATCTTCCAGGATTTTTACCGCCTCTTCAAAGAGATTGTTGTTGAACATCAGGTCGGCATAGGAGAGCCAATATTCCGGAATTTCGTCATCCAGTTCGAGGGCTTTAATGTAAGCCTGTTTGGCCTCCTTGAAGTTGCCCAGCGCGGCATTGGCTTTACCCAGTGCATTCCAGCATTCGGCACAATCCGGATTAATTCCAAGTGATTTTTTTAAAAGTGGTATTGCCTCTTCGGATTTATCGCAAATGAGCATGACCAATCCCGCGCCAAACCAGGCATCAGCGCAATTGGGCTCCATGCCAATCGTTTTATCGTAAAAGAGGCCTGCATTTTCATAATCGTCGAGCTGAAAATAGCAATCTGCCAGATAGAGGTGTGCATCCACAGAATCAGGATCGATTTTAAGATATTCGTGATAGGTGGAAATAGAATCCTGAAAACGTTCAATCGACGACAAAGCATTGGCCTTGTTAAAGATAGCCGCGCCGTAATTTACATCAATTGCCAGTGCGAAATCGTAGGACTCTATGGCTTTTTCGTACGCATCAAGACGGTTGTAAATGATTCCAAGGTTGTACCAGGCCGACTCAGAGAAGGGATCGAGATCGAGGTATTTGTTGTAATATTCGATGGCTTTCGCATCGTCACCTACTTTTTCATAACAGAACGCAAGATCGTAGAGTACCGGATCGTGTTCGGGATTCTCGTCGAGGGCCTTTTTTAAATAGTGGAGCGCTTCATCGTAAGACCCTGTTTGAATGAACGATATGCCAATATTGTAGAGCAGCTCATCGCGGTCTTCAAAGGCGTTCTGCTCTGCCTGTTTAAAATATTCAATTGCCTTATGATACTCTCCCTGCAGGTTGTGGCAGGTTCCCAGCATCATCATCACATCGGGATTGGATGGTTCCAGCTCTTCAAGTTGCTTCAGCAGAAGAATGGCCTTTTTAAGTTTGAGTTGGGAAAGGAAAATCTGCGCTTTTTTTACCTTGACGATGATGGAGTTGGGATGCTGGCGAAGGGCAATTTCACATGCCTGTAAAGCATTGGAAAACTGACTCTTATCGATGTATTGGTCGGCGATAAATTCAAAATCTGCCACGTCAAAAAACTCTGTACGTTGTTCTGTCAGCATCTGTTTGTAACGCTTCAAAACACCGGCAAATTCTTTGCTTTCAAAATTATCCCTGGACTCTTCCCACATCATGGTATACAGCTTAAAATCGTTACAAAGGTAATCAAAATGGATTAAAGCGGTTGATGCTCCGGCCTTAAAAGGTCGTTGACTGTTTTTACCGGATTGAAAGTTATTGGCGGGACCTCTGCAAAAATGGTGATCCAATCCGACATGGCGCCATTCCAAAGTCCAGGTAATTCCTGTGCTTTCAGCGGTTTCCCATCTTTCGATTTTGAGGAGATGAAACCGGTCTCGGGATCCCTGAAATCCAGTAGAGAAAATTTTTCGCCTTTGAAATTGCGAATGCCGCAAACCAGGTCAACAGGATTGAAATGGGTCGCGTGGGATGCAATGGCGACCTGTTCAGGATTTTTCAGGTCGATCTGACTGCTTTCGACCACTTGAAGCGTGGTGGTGCCGTCTGCCTGAATGGCCCAGAAAGGTCCGCCGCCCGGTTCCCCTTCGTTTTTAACCATACCGCATACACGGATGGGGCGGTTAAATTTGGAAACCAGATATTGAATTCGGGAAGCTTTGTCTGATTGAGGAGCCTTCCCGTTAGGTTTTGTAGATAACTCCTGTTCCAGGTAGCTGTTCATCTCATCCAATAGTGACTCAGTAAGTTGGGCTGCCGGTTTTTCAAGCAATTTAAGGTATTTAAAGATTCGCCGTTGACGGTTGAGCAACAATCCGGCCAGCGCTTTTTTGTATTTGATTGTTTCATCTTTGAGCCGGTCGGGTACTACGTTGTCGATATTTTTTACGAAGATCAGGTCTGCCTGAAGGTCGTTCAGATTTTCGAGGAGGGCGCCATGACCACCCGGTCGAAAAAAAAGTTTGCCTTCAGTCGTTCTGAAAGGTTCGTTGTTTTCGTCTACCGCGATGGTGTCGGTCGAGGGTTTTTGCTCAGAAAATGTGATCTTATATTTCACCTCATATCTTTCCTCAAGCAAGGCTGCTGCCGTCTCACACTTCTTTTTGAAAAGAGAGAGATGCTCGGGAGAGACAGTAAAATGAATTCTGACCACACCATTGGAATCGGTTCCGTACAAGGCGCCTTCCACCAGATGTTCCTCCGCAGGAGTTCGGCTTACGCCTGAATAGTCGTGAAAATCGAGCAATCCTTTGGGAAGAAAGCCGTAATTTAACCCTTCCGGGGAAAGCACAGCTTCCAATATTTCGCGGTGTTTAAAAGTCCCGCACGGGAAGGCAAGCTCACCAATAATTTTCATAAGGGCCGGATAAAAAGCAAAATCAGGTAACCTCTCGTAAAACTGTTTGACGCTCCTTTGCTTTTGGTTTTCGAGCAAACTGACTGCCTCTCTGTTGGTCAAAGCTTCCTCCTGAAAAGAAAAAAGCGATTGAAACATACGGCTGGCTGCTCCTGAAGCGGGAACGAACTTGAGAGGGAGTATCCCTTTTGCCAGTTGTTCTTCATAAAAAGAGATGAGCTTGTCACATTCAGATTCGGTAAGTCTGACAATCCCGTTTCCGATACCGGCGGCCTTGACAGTTTTAAGGAAGGGGAAACCTTTTTTGAAATGGGAAATCTGGTTCTTTATTTCAGGAAGGTCACTGCCTCTTTCGACAATTTGCTCCAGGTCATTCGGGGTAAACATGGCTTACGATTTTGATTGGTTGAATTTATGGAAATGAAAATCATTCCAAAAATTTTCAAGTTGAAATTAGTGTAAAATTATACACATTCGGATGTTCATTAAAAATTTGTGGAGTAACGACGAAGCAATCCTTCCCTACCTGAAGAATACTCATTAACTAAACTCTACTCATTCGCAATTTTCTCCTCAGCTTCTGCTACTTTTGTCCGGAAATAAAATTGCATGATGGAGAGAGAATTCCCCTGGGGTAGCGACAAGCGCTACAACGACTATTCAGCCTATTTCCGAAAGCGGTTCGAAGGGCGTGTGCAAAAGATCTCGCTGGATGCCGGATTCACTTGTCCGAACCGGGATGGATCGCGTGGTACCGGAGGTTGCACTTATTGTAACAACCGGAGTTTCAATCCTGATTATTGCAGGATGGAGGAAAATATTGCCGCACAGATTGTTAAAGGGATAACCTTTTTTTCTGCCAAATATCCGACCATGCGTTACCTGGCCTATTTCCAGGCCTATAGCAATACTTATGCCCCCGTTGAAGTCTTGCGCAGGTTCTATGAGGAGGCGCTGAGTCATCCAGAGGTGATTGGACTGGTCATTGCTACCCGCCCTGATTGCCTGTGCGATGAGGTGCTCGATCTGCTTTCGGAATATGCTGAAAGATGCTATGTTTCCATCGAGTTGGGGGTTGAGAGTTTCAGGGAAGAGACCCTCTTGCAGATCAACCGCGGTCACACTGCGCAAGAATCAATAGCGGCTATTCACAGGATTTCGGAAAGAAAGTTTGACAATTGTGTCCATTTGATTCTTGGGCTTCCTGGAGAAAATGATGCTGATTTTATTGAACAGGCCAGCATCATCTCAAAATTGCCTGTACAGAGTATTAAACTGCACCAATTGCAACTTCACAGAGGTACGAAAATGGCGGTCGATTATCATTTTGACCCTTCGGCATTTAACCTGTTCAGTGTTGATCAATATGCAGATTTGGTGGTTAGGTACCTCGAACATCTCTCATCCGAAATTATTGTTCAACGATTTGTCAGTTCAGCGCCATCAGGATTGGTTGTAGGGCCTAACTGGGGGCTCAAAAACTACGAATTCGTGGCCAAGGTGGAGAAGTTGTTGATGGAACGCGATACATGGCAGGGGAGGTTGATTTAGCATGTGAAAATGAGCAGTGAGAGTACTGAAAGATGACGGAATGATGGAAGAATGATGGAAGGACGGAGAGACTTAGGGACTAGGAGACTGGGAGAGTGGTTTTTCCTTCGCATCTCTAGGAAAACATGAACTATTGAAACGGGGAAACGGAGAAATTGATATTTTCTTTAATCTGTGTAATTTGTGTAATCCGTGGTAAGACCGGGGTTATTTGTGTCCATTTGTGCGATTTGTGGTTGGGGAAAAATAATAGGGTTTTTGATTTGTGTTATTTGTGTAATCTGTGGTAGGGGTGGGGTTTCATTTCCCAATTTTCACATTATTTTTTCCCTGCAGCGACCGTGTACATTGTCCCAGGATCAAGATAGGTGCGTGCAAGTTCCCTAATTTGTTCGGGAGTTGTGGTTTTGATGGCATGAATGATCAGGTCGAAGTAGCCAACACTCAAGCCTGCCTCGTATAACGAAGAGAAACTCTGGGAGCGGGCAAATGGTCCGTCAAAATCTTCAAGCATACGGCCCAGCAGAAAGCTTCTGAGTGGTTCAAGTTCTGATTCTGGCACCAACTCCTCTCGCAGGCGCTCCATCTCATGGAAAATCTCTTTGATGGCCTCCTCCGTTTTTTCAGCGGTAACCTCAGCATGGATCATGAAGATGGCATCCCTGACAAAAGAGACGACCGAGGCATGAATTCCGTAGGTGAGCCCCTTTTCTTCGCGCAAATTACTCATTAACCGCGATCCAAAATAGCCACCCAGGATAGTGGTCACGAGCTTCAACCCTGCAGAATCGGGGTGATGCTGTATTGGTACCCTTTTGCCAATGGTGAGTGCATTTTGATTGGCGCTCTCCCTTTCAATGAAGAAAGTTTTTTCTGCTGAACTTTGAACTTGCGGCTGATCATTTTTGTATGGGAATGGGGTCCCCCAGCCGGAACCAAAATTATCGATGATCATTTTTTGTACTCCTGCATCCACGTCCCCGGATGCAAAAAGTGTGGCATTGGCTGCGTAATAATGCCTGATATAGTGGCTTTTGGAACCTTCAATTGTGACATTTTCATAGGCATCAGGTGAAGATATGGGTGCGTAGGGATGTCCTTCGCCCATCAAGGACCTTAAAAAAGTGCGTTGAGCAACCAATCCCACTTTTTCAGCATCCACAATGGCCCTTTGTTTTCTTTTCTGCCGGATAATTTCAAACTCATGTTCGGGGAAGGAGGCATCTTGTATGATTTCTGCAAGTAATGGAAGCAGGTGGGGCAGATGTTTTTTTAACGATAATAACGAAACGTAGTTGTTGTCATAATAGGGGAAGGAGTTTAGCTGGGCGCCATAGAAATCAATCCTGTCGGCAATCTGACGTGCAGTTTTTCCGGAAGTTCCTTCAGAAATCATCGATGCCGCCATCATACTTTCCAGTTTGGATGTCTCGAACCATGTTCCTGCCTTAAAGCTGAAATCAAGTTTAACTACCTCCTGGGTTCCACCGTAGAGGGTGAAAAACGAAGTGCCACCCGGCAACAGCTGATGTTCCGGTTCAATGAAATCGATTTTCTCAACGGAATGAACCGGTGGGGCTATTTTCCTGAATGCGCTCATTTTTTCGAATTTTGAAGGGAAAGATAGTTTAGGGTATTTCGGTTTCCTTTGCGAAAGAGGTCGATAGCCGTTTTCAAAAGGTCAACAGCAGTGATCTCCTGGTAGCGTTTCCCCTGGTTGTTGATTTCGGCAGCATCACCCATAATTTCGAAAGAGGCAAGCTGAATCGCCTTTTCCAGATAGCCTATTTCATTGAGTAGCAGGTCTGCCTCTACCCGATTTTTCACCTTTTCGAGCTCGTATTCAGTTATGGAGGTTTCGGCGGTCATCAGGATCTCCTCCAGCATTTTTTCCCTGGCCAGGTGGATATCTATCCCTGGCGATGCTTTGCCGGTTGCGACAAAGAGTCCGGGTTCATTTTCTCCCGAAAGGTATGCATCGGCTTCGGTAAACAGTTTCTGCTCTTTCACCAGTCTGACTTCAAATCTGGACGAACTTCCGTTGGAAAGTATATCCGATAGAAGATCCAATTCATAGAAGTCTTTATCATTTCTTCCCCCCATGTGCCATGCAACGTAAAATGTATCAATGGGAACATCACGATAGACCGTCAGTTCGCGGTCTTCAGTCTGGGGTGGTTCTGTTTGATTCGGATAAGGTGCAATTTCCCTTGAGGGAATGTCGCTGAACCATTTGCCGGCCAAATTAAAAGCATCGGAAGAACCAATGTTACCGCTGATCACCAATACTGCATTGTTTGGGGCATAATGATGAAAGAAAAAATCCTTCACATCGTCCAGTGTAGCGGAGGCAATGTGCTCAGGTACCAGTCCGATTGTGGGCCAGCGATAAGGGTGAACCTTGTAGGCCAGATCGCGCATCAAGTGCCACACATCCCCGTATGGTTTGTTCAGATTTCGCTGTCTGAACTCTTCGATCACCACTTTTTTTTGAATATCCAACCCTTTTTTGGTGAATTTTGGACCCAGCATCCTGTCGGATTCCAACCACATTGCGGTCTCTATATTGTTGGCAGGAAGCGTGATGTAATAATTTGTGAGGTCGTTGGAAGTAAAAGCATTGTTGGCCCCTCCGGCCATTTGAACGGCCGTATCAAAATCGGCAACATGCCTTGAGCCGCCAAAAGTCAGGTGCTCAAAAAGATGGGCAAATCCTGTGCGGATCGCATCTTCATGTTTGGAACCCACATTGTAGCATACATTGACAGCTACAAATGGTGTGCTGTGGTCCGTATGGACAATGACCCTGAGTCCGTTGCTAAGTATTGTCTTATCAAATTGAATCATAAGAGACTATAATTTACCGGAATGCCATTGCAACAAACAGGTTTTCAGAAAAAAAAGTTTGGCAAAGATAGCGATTCCTTTCGGATGCATCTTTAGGGCAAAGTTTTGGCTGATAATTCAGATTTTTGTATTAACTTTCTACTTTATCATTATCTAAGATGTGCAAAATGGAAAAGCAAGACGATTTACGGGACAAAGTGAAACAGATGGCCGACCAGGCAGAAAAATTAATCGATGAGGGTTTCGACAAGGCAAAAGATAGTTTCGAAAAGGTTAAAGAGAGTGAAACCTATGCGAAGATTTCCGGTTTAATGGGACAAGTTGGGGGATTTGTGGATAAAAAAATTGAGGAATTGAAACAGAGTGATATTCCCGATCAGATGGAAAACCTCCGTCAGAAAGCGGAAGACAAAAGCGAAACAATTGTGGATCAGGCCAAGGCATATGGAAGTATTATCGCCGGTGATATTGAAGAGGTGATTGACAATATGAAGGAGAAGCTAAAGGGAAAAAGCGAAAAGAAATAAATTGAATGACAATCAAAAAGCCGTTAAAAAATGAGACGAACCTTTTTTTTGTGCCTGGTAATTTGTTCATTATTGCGGCCCCTGGCGGGGATTGTTACAGCCAGCCAAACAAAAAAATTCCAGACTGTAGTCAGTCGTTCTCTCCTGTCAGGATGTGAAAACTTTGCCCCTGTTAAGCGGGAATACGCGCTGATAGGAACGAAATGGATCCTGCTTGAGCTGTATGGCAGGCCGGTGATAAAAAGCCCTAAAAGCAAGGAATCGCCTTTTATTTTGCTGGGAGAAAATTATAAGGCTTCTGCCTACGCTGGTTGTAACAAACTTTTTGCCGTTTACGATCTGTACGATGGATTTAGAATTCGCTTCATGAGGTTGGCCTCCACCAGAATGGCATGCATGGATATGAAAACAGAACAAATATTGATGGAAGTGTTAAAATCAGCCGACACCTATTCCATCAAAGGAAATAAGATGATGCTTAGCAAAGGGAAAGCTACGATCCTTGCCAAATTTGTGGCTGAGTAAGAAAATGCTTTGCCTGGTTATAAAGAATATTGTCAAAAGACCAGATATAGGTTAATCCCTTTTATTTGGTAGTGTTCCCTTCGGCTCCTCAGGGACCGTTAACCCTTTAAACATTTCAAACGACTATACAAATTCCATCATCGATTTCTGAATCAGTTCGATTGCCTCATTCATTTGAGCCTCGGTGATGATCAACGGTGGAGTGAAGCGGATGGTGTGCTCATGGGTGGGTTTGGCCAGGATACCGTTCTCCTTCATTGCCAGACAAAGGTCCCAGGCATGTTTGCCGTTGGTCGGGCGAATCTGGATGGCATTGAGCAACCCTTTCCCGCGAACCTGTTCGATTAGCGGAGAGTCGAATGCCTTCATCTTGTCGCGGAAGATCTTCCCCATGGCAGTGGCATTTTCAGAGAGCTTTTCGTCAAGCAGAACATTCATTGCAGCCAGCGAAACTTTAGCGGCCAGCGGATTTCCGCCGTAGGTGGATCCATGTTCGCCGGGACGGATCGTCAGCATGATCTCATCATCGGCCAGTACACAGGAGACCGGATACATGCCTCCAGATGCCGCCTTACCAAGAATAAGAAGATCGGGCCGTACCCCTTCGTGGTCACAGGCCAGCATCCGGCCGGTCCTGCACAAACCCGTCTGTACCTCATCCGCTGCCAGCAGCACATTGTATTCTTTGCACAACTGTGCCGCCTTTCTCAGGTAGTTGTCTTCCGGGACATAAACCCCGGCCTCAGCCTGGATGGGTTCTACCAGAAATCCGGCAGTGTAGGGATGACTCAGCTCTTTCTCCAGCGTTTTCAGATCGTTGTAGGGAATCTTCACAAATCCCGGGGTAAACGGACCATAATCGCCATATGAATCGGGATCCGACGACATGGAGACAATGGTGATGGTCCTGCCATGAAAATTGCCGTCACACACGATGATGCGGGCATCATTTTCGGGTATTCCTTTTACTTTGTAACCCCACTTCCGGATTAGTTTCAGGGCAGTCTCATCGGCTTCAGCCCCTGAATTCATCGGCAGTATCTTGTCGTAGCCGAACAGCTTGGTCATGAACTCTTCCCATTCTCCCAAAACATTGTTGTAAAAAGCCCGGGAGGTCAAGGCCAGTTTACCGGCCTGGTCGACCATCGCTTTAACAATTTTGGGATGGCAGTGGCCCTGGTTGACGGCAGAATAGGAGGCCAGAAAATCGAAATACCGTTTGCCTTCAACATCCCAGACAAACACGCCTTCCCCCCTTTCCAGTACAACGGGCAGAGGATGGTAGTTGTGGGCGCCGTAAAGATCTTCCCTGTCAATAAAATCTTGCGTTTTCATAATATTTGGTTTATTCTGTTTCGCTTTGAAATTGACGAAACTAAAATAATTTTTCAAAAATATATATGATTTAAGTTGTTCTAAACTCCATTTTGATCGAAATTTAAAGAGAGATGCAGGAGAAACAACACTCATTGACATTGATTCAATCTCTTTAGTGTCCCTTATTGTGTCCTTCATAGTTAAAAGTAAGTATTTTACCACGAATGGACACAAAGGGTTGTACCAAGGAAACACGAAGGATCTTCGGATTGATATTTCTGAAATGCCATCAAAAATTCGAAGGATTTAAGAAGATGCTTCTTCCTCTTATTCAGTTAATTTTTGTTTCAAAATTCTTCTTTTTAATTCATTTGCCATAACTTTATATAAACGCAAACAGCAAAATGGAACAAAGAGATCTAGCAATGAAAGGATTAATAAAACCACAATATGAAACCTTAATTTTTCATTTTAGAGGTTTCAAGGTGATGATAGATAACGATCTAGCCAATCTATATGGTGTATCTACGAAAGTGTTGAAACAGCAAGTTAAACGTAATATTGAGCGCTTTCCAGAAGATTTTATGTTTGAACTGACTGGACAAGAGAGAGATGAAATAATCGCAAATTGCGACCGATTATCAATAATTAAGCATTCATCCATAAACCCGATGGTATTCACAGAGCAAGGAGTATCTATGCTTTCATCAGTGTTACGCTCTGAGAAAGCAATCAAAATCAATATAGAAATCATGAGGACTTTTGCCCGATACAGGTCATTATTAAAAGAGAACGAATCATTAAAGGAAGAAATTTTGAAACTTGATGCCAAATTGAATCAGGCTTTTAAGTTTTTACTCGAAAGGATTGATGCTCTGCATCAAAAAGCAAGCATGCCAAGAAAAGCTGTGGGATATAAAATTAATCAGGCATAGTATGTGTGGCTTTTTAATAATGATCTGATATTGAGAAAAATGAACTGGTCACAAATTGTGACCAGTTCATTTTTCTCAATATCAGATCATTCAGTTGGATATCAAAAACTCACGGAAAATTTCGCATTGATCCGTCTTCCTGTCAGGTAATTGGGAACGGCATGCATCTGGTTTTGGAAATCGGTCACCCAATAGTAGGAGATGGTATTGTCGAGTCCGAAGAAGTTAAAAATTTCGAGGGACAGCCACGCCTCTTTCAGGTTTTTTGAGATGAAGCTTGATCGTTTTGGTCCTGGACCCCCAACAAGCAACTTGGAAATCCCAAGGTCTACCCTTTTGTAGGCAGGCATCCGAAAGGTGTCCATGTAACGCTCACTGTGCGGAGGTCCGAAAGGAAGCCGACTGCCATACAAAAGGGTAAGGTTCATCTTCACGGTAGGGTTTTTAGGCAGAAAATCCTGAAAAAAGAGAGAGAAGTTAAAGCGTTGATCGGAAGGTCTTGGCAGGTAGCCGGGAAAGACGATTTCGGGTGGAGCGCTACCGGATGCCTCCTTCAGGTAATGATCGCCGAGAATATCTTCCTCGGTTTTCATAAGCGTAACCGATGCCCAGGAGGTGGCGCCTGGTATTGGCTCCCCCCACAGCTTCATCTCCAGTCCTGTAGCATATCCCTTCCCATGTTGTTCGGGGAAATACTGGAGGTTGAGGTTTGTGACTTTGTAGGGGATCAGGTGATCAAGCGATTTGTACCAGAGCTCTGTAGAGAATTTGAAAGGCCTGTCACCTAAGTTAAACGGATAGTCAAAGCCGGCAACATAGTGGATCGATTTTTGCGCCCTAACACCAAAAACCAGTTCCGCTTTACTGTTCTTCAGTTCCTTGAAAAAGGGCATTTGTTGGTAGATACCCCAGGCCGCATGAAGCTGCAAAGATTTCAATTTGTCAGGTATATACCGAAGTGAAAACCGCGGACTAAAAATCGTTTGACCATTAAAATCCCAGTATTGTAATCGGCTGCCAACACTAATAGTGAGACTGGAATTTTGAAATTGGGCGGTAAAGTTATCCTGCATGTAAGCGCTGTATCGGGAACTATGCAATTGATGGTTGGCTTTGATGCTGCTATAAAGATTGACTGCCTGATCATTGTATGGCAGTGAGTATCCCGCCGAATCCCTCATTTCCCATTCGCCAACCTGATCGTGGATCTTCTCTCGTTGATATTTCAATCCCCACTGAATCCTGTGCTCGCCCAGATTGAGCTTTCCACTTTGTTCGATTGTAAAAATGTAGGCTTCCAGGTAATTAGCGGCATGCTGTAACGAGGATCCTACGCCAAGCAGGAGGGTGCTGTCAGGATTTTCAGATGTGGTAGGTCCGGCTATGATTTCGTTCAGGTAGTATTGGCTCAAAATGTCGTAACGCTCTTTTTCATCGGAGTGAAAGGAACTGGTGGTCAACTTCATCTGAAGGTCTTTTGAAGGACGGTAGTTGAGGGTAAAAGCCCCCATCCGGTTTGAAAATTGATCTTTCTCTTTCCCTTCAAAATATATTTTAAGCTGGTAAGCCAGGCTCATGGTCCCAAACCGGGTCTCCCGCGTTTCAGGAGTAAAAGAGTAATTGTTGCTGGCCAGGTTCCCAAGGAACTGAACAGAGAATTTTGGGGAAAATTCATAGCCAACCAGTGTCTGAAAATCGATACAGGCAGGTGCGTAGTGTCCTTTCTGGTCAAGCGTTCCAAGCAGATAGCGGTTATCGCGGTAGCGGAATCCTGATAAGTGAAAGAATTTGTTGCTGAAAGCCCTGCCTTCAAGATGGGCTGAAGTACCCAGAGCGCCCACCTCAGCTGTGGCTCCTGTTTTTTGCGGAACCTTGTATTCGATGTCGAGTACCGACGACATTTTGTCTCCGTAGGAGCTCTCAAAACCGCCGGAGGAGAAGCGAATTGACCCTACCAGATCCGGATTTAGAAAGCTGAGTCCCTCCTGCTCCCCCGTTTTAACCAGAAAGGGGCGAAAAATCTCTATTCCGTTGACATAGATTAGGTTTTCGTCATAGTTGCCACCCCTGACACTGTATTGAGGTGTCAACTCGTTGTGACTGCTCACGCCGGGAAGCGTTTTGACAAGTTGTTCGATGGCATCACCCCCGGTAGAGGTAAGGTTTTTGGTTAGGTGCGGGTCAATGTTGACAACGCCGGGATTACCCATGCGCTGCTCGTTGACCTGTACTTCTGAAAGTGCGATGGAAGCAGGCTGCATAATAACCTTCAACGCTTTTTCACAATTTTTGATCAGGTTGACTTCTGTCTTCTGGTAATTTACCGCTGTGAAAATAAGAATGGAATCATTGGGTAGACTGACAATGATTCTAAATACTCCCTTTTGGTCACTGAAAGTACCCTGACGGCTGTTCAGGATCTGTATGTTTACACCTGGAAGTGGTTGTCCATCCGTGGCTGCAATTTGCCCGGTCAACACGAATGATCTTCCTTGTCCGAAGGCAGGACAGAGAGAGCTCACAAGTAAAATGGGAAAAAGAAGCAAGCGAATCAAAGTCATAATTTAGTTGGTCAAATACTCTGGGTAGAAGAATTTAAAAGTATTAAAATTATTGTTTGTCCCTTGTGAGGTTACTGCTAAAAATCATGGAAAGGAGTGATCAAATTTAACTATTTTCGCTTTCTAATTTTATGCTCTTTATGTCTCAAAAACAGAGGCCCCTGACCTCAATTCTTATTAAGCCTTCGGGGCCGGATTGCAACCTTCAGTGTACCTACTGCTTTTATCTCAGGAAAGAAGCACTTTTCCCTGAGACCAAAAATCACAGGATGAGCCTGGAAACCCTCGAAGAGTTGATTCGGCAGGTGATGCAGCAATCCGGAAGTGAAGTCTCCATTGCCTGGCAGGGGGGTGAGCCTGCCCTGATGGGACTTGAATTTTACCAAAAAGTCATTGAGTTCGAAACCAAATACGGTCATGGCAAGCAGGTTGGGAATGGTTTACAGACCAATGGCACCCTGCTCGACAGGGATTGGGCAAAATTTTTTAAGAAATACGATTGGCTGATAGGGCTCTCGCTGGATGGTCCTGAACACATTCACGACAGGTACCGGCTTAATAAAGGAGAGCAGATAACATGGGCAGTAGTGGAAGAGAAGGCAAAAATGCTATTAGAGCAGGGAGTAGCAGTCAACGCAATGTGTTGCATCACCGATTATTCGGCCGATTATCCGGAGGAGTTGTACAACTATTACAAAGGTTTGGGCCTAACCTGGATGCAGTTTATTCCTGTCGTTGAGACGGATCCTGAAAATCCATCCCAGGCGGCACCCTATTCCCTCACGGCGGAGAAATACGGAAATTTTCTGGTTAAGCTGTTTGATCTCTGGTTGAATGATTTTGAAAACGGTGTTCCAACTACCTCTGTCAGGCATTTCGAATCGGTGTTTTATTCCTATGTCGGAATGGAATCCCCCGAATGCACTATGACGAAAGAGTGTGGCCCTTATGTGGTAGTCGAACACAACGGAAACATATACTCCTGCGATTTCTTTGTAGAACCAAGGCATCGATTGGGTAACCTACGGAACGACAAAATCATCAACATGCTGAACAGTAAGAAACAGGATGATTTCGGGAAGGTAAAAGCCTTGTTGCCTCGTAAATGCAAGTTCTGTCCATGGTTGACAAAATGCTTCGGCGGATGCACCAAAGATCGAATAAAAGATCCTGCCGATCAGCGGTTACCTCGGTTCTGTGAAGCCTACATTCAGTTTTTTGAGCATGCCGATCCTACCATGAGGATGCTTGCGAAAAACTGGATGCAACAACAAGCTGATCACCAGGAGCGGGAGCAATCGAGAGGCAATTATTGGGCGTTCAGGGATAAAAAATGAGGGGGCGAAGGGGAGAGGGGGCGACCAGACTCCGAAGATCAGCTCCTTTGCAGCACTACCTTGAGCCTGTCGAAGGGTTGAAAATTAACGATTTAATTACCGGTCCCTGAGCCTGTCGAAGGGCCAAGGGAGTTGAAGTAAATTAAAATAGAACAAAATTTAATGCTCAAAAAATTATTGTTAGGCGCTGAGGCCATTGGGCAGGGTGCTATCGACGGGGGCATCTCAGGCGTATATGCTTACCCGGGTACTCCCTCTACCGAGATCACCGAATACATACAGGAGAACGAAACCGCTATCGAACGGAACCTTCACCAGCAATGGTCGGCCAACGAGAAGACAGCCATGGAGGCGGCCCTGGGAATGTCGTATGCAGGGAAAAGAACCCTGGTTTGCATGAAGCATGTAGGACTGAATGTAGCGGCAGACGTTTTCATGAACATTGCTGTCACCGGGATCAATGGTGGAATGGTCGTAGCAGTGGCAGACGATCCGTCCATGCACTCCTCGCAAAACGAACAGGATTCGAGGTATTACGGCAAATTTGCGATGGTTCCGGTGATGGAGCCAACCAATCAGCAAGAGGCTTATGACATGACAATAGCCGCATTGGAGCTCTCTGAAAAAACCGGTGTTCCCGTGATGATACGGATCACTACCCGCCTGGCACACTCCCGTTCAGGAGTTGTGCTGGCACCAATGGCACGGATGGAAAATCCTCTCTCTTTGCCATCCGATCCAATGCAATTTGTGCTGCTGCCGGCCAATGCAAGAAAGCGGTACAACATTTTGCTGGCTCAACACCCCGGTTTTCTGAAATACTCGGAAGAGGCTTCCTGGAATCGATTTGAAGAGGGACCGGACAGATCCCTGGGAGTAATCTGTTGTGGAATTGCCTACAACTACTTCAGGGAGAACTATCCGGATATTTCGCCCTATCCTTCTGTTAAGGTTTCTCAATATCCCTTACCTGTGAAGTTATTGAAACAACTTGAGTCACAGGTGGATGAAATTCTTGTTCTGGAAGAAGGCTATCCCTTGGTGGAAGAGCAATTGAAAGGTTTCTTTGAGCGCGGGAAAAGAGTAATTGGTCGGTTGGATGGAACCTTACCAAGGGCAGGTGAACTGAACCCTGATCTGGTGGCATTAGCGTTAAAAATAGAAAGGTCAGCGGGACAGACTCCTCCGGATTTACTTGTCAACAGGCCTCCCGCCTTGTGCAAAGGATGTGGTCACCACGATACCTACCGCGCCCTTAACGAAGTGATGGAGGAATATGGCAAGGGAAAAGTATTTTCAGATATTGGTTGTTATACCCTGGGGGCACTGCCTCCCTACAACTCCATTTATAGCTGTGTAGATATGGGCGCATCGGTCACAATGGCAAAAGGGGCCGCCGACGCCGGTTTGTTCCCTTCTGTAGCTGTAGTTGGCGATTCAACTTTTACCCATTCGGGAATCACCGGATTGCTGGATGCCGTGAATGAAAAATCCAATATGGTACTGATCATCGGCGACAACGAATCCATCTCCATGACAGGCGGCCAGGACTCTTCTGCCTTTGGGCACATCGAATCCATTTGCCTGGGTGTGGGTGTAGATCCAAATCACATTCATGTGCTGGAATCGTTGCCTAAAAACCACGAATTATTGGTGAAGCTTCTCCGGGAGGAGATTGATTACAATGGGGTATCTGTTATTATTCCAAGGAGGGAGTGTATTCAGAAACTCGCAAGACAGAAAAAGAATTAGAAAATTTGGAAATTGGGAAATGTGAAAATGTAGAAATGAGCTGAGGCGAATGGACGCACACTGAGCATGCCGAAGGCGCAACAGAGCAACCGGAAATTTATAATGGAAGGAAAAGTATTTTTCCTTTGCGGTTTTTGCGGTTTTAACTTTGCGATCTTTGCGAGAGGATAAAGGTTCACGCAAAGGCCGCAAAGAAAGAATCGCTAAGAACGCTAAGATAAATTGATCAAAATAGTGATGAATGAAGTGTGACATAGTGTTAGCAGGAGTTGGAGGGCAAGGGATTCTCTCTATCGCAACAGCGATCGGATTGGCTGCAGTCAGCAACAATCTGTACATCAAACAGGCCGAAACGCACGGGATGAGTCAGCGTGGTGGCGCCGTACAATCCTACGTACGGTTGTCCGACAAACCCATTTTTTCAGATCTGATCCCATCGGGTGAAGCGCAACTGGTACTGTCAGTGGAGCCGATGGAAGCTTTGCGCTACCTGAATTATCTTTCTCCCGATGGCTTTGTGATAACCAATACAACCCCGTTTATCAATATTCCGGACTATCCTGATGTTGATGCGTTGTTGAAGCTTATTACAAGTTTGCCCAGGGTAGTGGCCATCGATGCAGAAAATGTTGCCAAAACAGCAGGCAATGTCAAATCGTCGAACATGGTGATGTTGGGCGCTGCCTCCCCCTTTATCGATATCCAGGTACAAAGTCTCGAAAAGGCCATTATGGACATTTTTGCGAAAAAAGGGGATAAAATCGTTGCTGTAAATCTAAGCGCTTTCCATGCAGGAAGGGCTTTCACGGAGCAAAAAATAACAGTTAAAAATAAGAAACAATGATTCAAACAGGAAGGTACAACACCCTCAAGGTTGTCAAGTTTGTTGATTTTGGCGTCTACCTGGACGGGGCTGAAAAGGGAGAGATTCTTCTTCCTGCACGGTATGTGCCCGGGGAGTGCGAGGTAGGTCAAGATCTGGAAGTTTTTGTTTACCTGGATTCCGAAGACAGGATCATTGCCACAACCGAGAAACCCTTTGCCCAGGTTGGCGAATTTGCCATGCTTAGGGTGAATGCTGTCAACAACATCGGGGCTTTTCTGGACTGGGGACTGATGAAAGAGCTGCTGGTGCCTTTTCGGGAGCAGAAGATGAACATGGTAGCCGGAAGGTCATATCTGGTGTACGTCTATCTCGATCCGGATTCCCAAAGGATTGCAGCATCTGCCAAACTTGAGAAATTTCTGGACAATGTCATACCGGAATACCAGGTTGGGGAGGAGGTATCACTTATTGTAGAAAGCGAAAGTGAGCTTGGTTACAATGCCATCATCAACCACGTGCACAGGGGCATTTTGTACCACGATGAATTGCCTGGCCCGCTCAACAAAGGGCAACAGTTAAAGGCATACATAAAAAAAGTAAGGGAGGACAAGAAAATCGATCTTTCACTGTATCGTCCGGGTTATAAGCAGGTCGATGGTGTTTCTCAAAATATCCTTGATCGATTAAAGGAGGCCGGGGGCTTTCTCCCATTGACCGACAAAAGTGATGCCACATTGATTTTTGACCATTTCGCCATCAGTAAAAAGGTGTTCAAAAAGGCCATCGGTGCGCTTTACAAACAACGACGGATTTCGCTGGAAGAGAGTGGAATAAGATTGATTAGCTGATTAGATGATGTGTTGATGAGCTGATGGGAGTGAAAGAAACATCACGCTTCACATCAATTAATCAACACATCATCTAATCATCACATCAACTAATTTTAATAAATTGATATATTTTCCAATTACCGGAATAATATTGTTTCTTTTGATATACTTTTGTCCCCTTGTATTCAGAAATTGAAGTTTTTAACAAGTTTTTAGTGCATGGAAAAAGCCCATTCCGGTATTAAGAAGGTCTCCCTGGCCGGATTAATTGTTACCCTTGGAATCGTTTATGGAGATATTGGTACCAGTCCGCTGTATGTGATGAATGCCATCATGAAAGATGGACGCGTCATTAACGAAATGCTTATTTACGGAGCTCTATCCTGCATATTCTGGACACTCACTTTACAGACCACCTTCAAATATGTCATCATCACCCTTCAGGCCGACAACCACGGGGAAGGCGGGATTTTTGCCCTTTTTGCCCTTGTCCGGCGAAAAACAAATATCATTGCCATCATCACCATGCTGGGTGGTAGCGCCTTGCTGGCCGACGGGGTGATAACCCCGGCTATCACAGTAACATCTGCCATTGAAGGTCTCAATATTTTGTACACCAACATACCGGTTGTCCCGATTGTCCTCTCCATTTTCCTGTTATTGTTCTTTTTTCAGCAGTTTGGGTCGGGATTGATTGGCCGGGTTTTTGGACCGGTTATGTTCTTGTGGTTCCTGGTGCTCGCTGTTCTTGGGATCAGTCAGCTTTCCCATGGAATAGGTGTCATGACAGCGATGAATCCCTATTACGCCATTCAATTCCTGTCAACCTATCCCCATGCAATCATCCTTTTGGGGGCAGTTTTCCTGGCCACCACGGGGGCGGAAGCCTTGTATTCCGATCTTGGGCATTGCGGAATAAAAAATATCCGCATTACCTGGATATTTGTTAAAGTTTCTTTACTACTCAACTATTTTGGGCAGGGTGCATGGTTGCTTGATCACATGGCCGATGCAAAAAATGTGAATGTTTTCTATTCGATCATGCCCCAATGGTTTTTGATCCCTGGTATCATCATTGCTACATCGGCTGCGGTAATCGCCAGCCAGGCCTTGATAAGTGGTTCTTATACACTTATAAGCGAAGCGATTAGCCTTAATGTTTGGCCAAGGATAAAGGTGCTTTATCCTACCTCGGTGAAGGGTCAGGTTTACATACCGTTTGTCAACTGGTTGCTTTGGATTGCCTGTTCGTTTGTGGTAATCTATTTTACAAAATCCTCCAACATGGAGGCAGCGTATGGCCTTTCCATCACCATTACCATGATCATGACCACCCTGCTCTTGTCTGTTTATCTGGCAAAGAGGAAAATTAATGTATTCATAAGGGCTATCCTGCTGATTCTCTTCCTGACCATTGAGTTGACCTTCCTCTATGCCAACCTGCACAAATTTGTGGATGGTGGTTGGTTGACCATCCTACTTGCTTCACTCTTCTTTATCGTGATGTACGGCTGGTATTTTGGTAGAAAGATCAAGAACAAGTTCATCACATTTACCAGTTTGAAGAAAGAGACAGAGGTGATTTACGAGCTGAGCATGGACTACAACGTACCCAAAATCGCCACCAACCTTGTTTATATTACCAAGGCCAATGCTCTGGATCAGATTGAGGCAAAAATCATGTATTCTATCTTCAACAAACACCCAAAAAGAGCGAATACCTATTGGTTCCTGCACATTGACAGCCTCGATACGCCTGATACCTTTGAATACACTGTACACCACATTGTTCCGGGAGTAGTGATCAAAGTGGAGTTTCACCTGGGATTCAAAGTTGAACGCCGCATCAATGTGTACTTCAAACAGGTATTGGAAGATTTGGAAAAAACCCACGAGATCAGCATGGTGAGCCACTACAAGTCACTCAAGAGACACTCTATACCGGCCGATTTTCTCTTCGTCAACCTCGACAGGGTGCTGATTAACGACTATAAACTGCCGCCTTTGAAAAGATTTACCATGGGCATGCACAACTTCATCCGCCGGATGGGTATCAACGATGTCAAGGCCTTTGGGCTGGATACCAGCAACGTGATTGAGGAGAAGATCCCTATCGTGATTGCCCGTGAAGAGAAGAAGCGTATTAGAAGGTTGATAAAATAACGCTGTATCAGCATCCACCCCCGGAAGATACCGCTTTACGGACCGGAATAACAGCTTCCGGTTTTTTCTTGACTTCAGTCTGAACAGGTGCCTGAACAGTTTCGGGTTTGGTGCGGATTGCCGTCATATCAAGAATGGTTGTCTCTGAAGAGGCCAACTCTGTATCTACCAACTCTCCGCTATCTGAAATGCCACCTTTAAGAAGGAGTATGTTTTTGTATCCTAATTGCTGTAGCAATGTCCAGGGGGCTGTTGCCAGCAGTTCATTGCTGGCGCATAAAACCGCCTCTTCCCCGTTTTCACTTAATTTTTGGAGCCATACTACCGACTCTTTATCCAGCAATTGACGTACCGGAATGTTGATGGCATTTTGGGGATGTCCCTGTTCAAATTGATCGGAAGGACGGATGTCAATGATCTGTTTGCCAGCTAGCTCTTTCACCAAAACCTGTTTCGATTGGCTTCGGATCAAATTCAAGGACTGATTCATATCTGTCTGGTAATTCGGATATTTGGGTCTGAAAATATAAGCCGAGACCACCACCATCAATGCAAGGCCAACCAGGCTGAGCCATAGGATATTGTCTTTCAGAAAGCGGTTCATATTTTATTGTTTTATTTGGATTGTAAAGATGAATCTGATTCTAGGATTACCGATTAACAACCTCCACCCGCACTGGATGAGGGCGCTTTTCGAATCAATGGTGCTTTCTCTTTTTGTACCGGAACAATTGGGGTATGTGTCGCCGTACCACTTCCAACGAAGAATTGGCGCGCTGCATTTCTGAAGCTTATCAGGTCAAGATCGGTTGTCGAAGGTGTCCCCGTTGCCTGCTGAACCTTGATGATGGTAGTGAACCATTCGTTCATGCCTCCTTTCATGATGTAAAGCCTGTTGATTGAATACCTTGAACAAACCAACCATGCTTTTTCCGCAATCAGGTCCGAATTGCCATAGAGAACCTTGTCCTTCCCGGGCTCACCAAGCAGCTCCGAGCCATATGGCGAGAGCAAAGAATCCGGATTCAGGTTGATGGATCCCGGCAGTGCAAAAGTCTTGAATTGATCTGCCGGTCGCAGGTCGATCAGCTCCAGGCTCGGATCGTTCTCGATGATCCGGTGGGTGACCTGATCGACCGACAGAAAGCGTGACCGCTCCACGACTCCATCCAGAAGCACTTTTGGATCGATCTCTTTACGCCCGTTGCTTTTGGGCAATACCACGAGCCCCAGTGCCAAAACGATCACCAGGATGGCAAGTAGGGTATATTTTCTTTCCATTTTTTTCAATTTATGTTTTGCGGATCCTTCAATATTTATCCTTATTTCCCAATTCCTTCCAACTCTCAACTTTCAATACTCTACCTTCTTAACCTTCTTTTGAACCCATGATGCGCCGATGAACATTCCGACGGCTGCCAAAACCAGTAAAAATGTAAACAGCTCGGGTGAAATGCCAAAAACTGAATTAACCATTTTGGCTCCAAGCGATCCGCTATAATACATGTTTTCGAACAATGGGAAAGCCTCCGAGAAAAGAAAGACACCGATGAACATTCCCCCGAAGAAGACAAGTCCGTCAATTCTGCCTACCGCAGTGGCGCAAAGGCTGGTACCCGGGCAGAACCCGGCCATCGCGAACCCGATCCCCATGATTACCCCGCCAACAATTGCCGAAGCCAGAAACGTTGGTTGTATGTAGAGAAGGGAAAAGTCGACCAATCCAAGGTAGTTGAGGTAGAGCAGGCCCAACGAAGCGACAATGGCTGCCGTAAAGAATACCTTGACCACGACAAAGTCATAACCAAAAAACGTTCCGATAATCTTTCTGGAAGATGAAAAACCGGATGCTTCAAGGGCAAAACCAAAACCCATTCCGAGAAGTATGGCGAAAAGGTTATCCCAGGCGGACGAAATTAATCCTGATGAAATGATAGGGCCAATCATAGTTCTAAGCTTAAAGTTTTTAAATCCAGTTTTTACGGAACAACCAGGCCGCGCCAAAGGCCGTCCCAAAAATGGCGATCATGGTAATGTATCCACCCAACGACAAGACCGCCATGCCGCTGAGGGCGGCGCCACTGGTGCAACCACGGGCCAGCTGCGATCCAAACCCGAAGATTAGTCCGCCAGCCAGTGCAAAGATGAGCCGGCGGCGTGCAGTAATTTTTGGTGAATGTTCAATCTTGAGTTTCAGTCTGTTGAAGATAATTCCCGATAAGAATGCCCCGGCCAAAACGCCCAAAACTTCGAACACAAGCCAATTGCTCATTGGCTTCTTACCGCCGCCTGCAAACTGGCTGTAATAGGCAGAATGCTCAACGTGTTGCGGGGCTACCGCGTTCACGGTCGCCACAACCGAATTTTTCACCGCCCCGCTCGCTCCGAGGCCACGTCCCGAAATGTAAAACGAGAGCAGGAGCACAGTACCCAGGATCACCCCACCGAGATAAGGATTGAGGTAGAAAGATCCGTCGTTGTTTATTTTCTTCATATTCTATAAACTTAGTTTACTTTTTTTATTTCAAATTTTCCTACTTTCTTTGTGATACCTTTGGTCTCTTTGTGGCAGGGAAAAAATAGCCACTAAGGCACTAGGACACATAGGTTCACAAAGTGAATTTGTTAGTATAAGTATCTTGTCAACTGACCAGCTTCTACGATCAGAAACCGGAAGATCAATCCTCCGATCAGGATCAGTGCAGCAGGAACAACGACCGGCACTTTGACCCCTCTCAGCTCCATGATTTCAAGGGCAGCCGGGAAAATAAGGCCAAGGAGCACCACCAAACCAAAAAAGGCAGCTGTGAAATCCCCGCCAAGGAAGAGATGGGCCGCATTGATCTGCGCTTCCGATCCTGCCAGAAAGCCCATGAAAAGGTGGGTGATAAAGAACAGTTCGATCACGATCAGCATGATGTCAATTCGTCCAATGATTTTACGCTCTTTGTGGTCTTTGCTTATCAGGAGGATGACAGCAGCACCGGTCGACATTCCTGAGACCAGAAAAAGCGGCCCTAAAATGGAGGTGTTCCAGAGTGGCCTGGCATTGAAAGCCGACAACAGGATACCTGTGTAGATCCCCAAAATGACCGCGTAAATAGTCATTGGCCATGCGAGATGTACCCTGTGTTTGATCACCCAGGCTTCAAAGTCGTAGAGGAATTTGAATTTCCAATCCCATTTGGGGTAGAGTTCCCTGACATAGCTCGCTGCCCAGATGATGGAAAGGGGTGTCATGATCATCAACACCCAGGAACCCCATCCCATCGGCGACTCCAGGCGGATGGTGGTATAAAGTTGCCAGAAATAGAGTTTGTGTTTCAGGTCGAGGAATAGGAAGAACAATCCAAGTATAAGGACAAAAGGGACAACCATAGGCGCCTTCTTAACCGTTGCGCTCATCTTCTCCTCTTTTCCCCGAATGGTGAAAATGCCGGCAAAAAAGAGAATCCCTGCGGCCAGGCCTCCCAAAAAGAGGTAGCTGGGAATCTGCCAGTGCCAGATGTTCAGATAGGGATCAATATTCGGGATGTTACGCCCGCTGACGAACAATTCTTCTTTCATTTCAGTTTATACTTCGCGGGGTTAAACAAGGTAAAATATTTGCGGTTTGGTCCCGGCTTCGGGCGCCAGGGATTTGAATTTTCTATTCTTCAACACATTGACAATTTTGGAATTTGGATCGTCCAAATCGCCGAAGTACATGCATTTGGTAGGGCACACGCTAACGCATGCAGGGTCCGATCCTTCACGGACGCGGTGAATGCAGAAGGTGCATTTGTCGACATACCCATCCGGATGGGAATAGCGGGCTTCGTACGGACATGACTGGATACATGCCCCGCAACCGATGCATTTGTCGTGGTCGACCAGCACGATGCCGCCCTCTGCAAAATGGCTGGCGCCCGTTGGACAACAACGGACACAGGGTGAATTGGCACAGTGGTTGCACCTTTCCGAACGCAGCTCGATACTCACGTTCGGGTAGGTTCCGTCGACGATTTCGGCCACCCAGTCACGGCAAAAACCAAGCGGTACATTGTTTTCGGTCTGGCACGCCACTACGCAGTCACTGCAGCCTACGCATTTCCGGGTGTCCAGCGCCATTGCATATCTCATACTTTAGCCTTTTTTGGTTCTGTTTTAAGAAAGGTGACAAAATTTCCGCGCA
>Ga0172379_10003239_pt1 | contig 26424 bp, 20 predicted proteins | sample GrowelOW334metaG_FD_119756 | JGI IMG/M metagenome (GOLD analysis project Ga0172379, IMG submission 119756) | Groundwater microbial communities from an aquifer near a municipal landfill in Southern Ontario, Canada - Groundwater well OW334 metaG | ecosystem: Environmental > Aquatic > Deep...
AATAAAAAAATTGGAGAACAATTTTTTTACCAGAAGTCAGGATTTGGAAGAGGAAATAAAGTTTGCCCTTTTGGATATTTCGGAAATGGATTTGCAAAAAAGAGAACAGTTATGGAATGATTATTACGCCAAAAGGCAGATTTTGCAAAAAGATTTGAAAGAAAATATTGTAAAATTATTGAGTGTGATTTTATTGACTGAGGAGGAATAGTGAAAAAATAAAAGAGAATTAAAAAAATTCCGAAATTCGGAGTTTTTTTGTTTTGAAATTTTTTATTTTTTGTTGGTCCGTTGGTCTGTTGATCTGTTGGTCTGTTGTTTTTTCAATTCATATATTTCATCTCTGAGTAGTGCGGCCAATTCAAATTCCAAATCTTTGGCGGCCTGGCGCATTTGCGCCTCTTTTTCGGCGATGATTTCTTTCATCGGTCTGGCATCGCCGAGCAAATCAAGTTGCGCAATTCTAGAAATTTTGTTTCCTGATTTTGATTTTTTTTCAGATTTGTCTTTCAAATGCAAACCAAAATCTTCAAGAATATTTTTGATTTCTTTTTCAATAGTTTTTGGCGTAATGTGATTTTTCTTGTTATATGCTAATTGAATTTTACGACGACGAGCCGTTTCACTCATGGCTTTTTTGATGGCGTCAGTAATGTTGTCGGCATAAAGTAAAACTTGTCCGTTAATGTTTCTAGCCGCCCGACCGATGGTTTGGATAAGACTTGTTTCTGAACGGAGAAAACCTTGTTTGTCCGCATCGAGGATTGCTACTAACGAAACTTCTGGCATATCCAAACCTTCGCGTAATAAATTTACACCGATGAGAACATCAATTTCCCCACGACGAAGATCGGTGATGATTTGGATTCTTTCTAAAGTATCAACATCACTGTGCAAATAGGCAACTTTTATTTTTTTCTTTTTCAGATAATCGGTCAAATCTTCGGCCATTTTTTTGGTCAAAGTTGTTACTAAAGTTCGTTCATTAATTTTTACTCTTTCTTCAATTCGAACTATTAAATCGGAAATTTGTGAATAATTATTTTTGCCGGTAATCGGACGAACAACAATCTCCGAATCAATGAGTCCGGTTGGACGAACGATTTGTTCGGCAATTTGTTGACTGTTGGTCAATTCAAATTCCGCCGGCGTGGCTGAAGTATAAATTACTTGACCAACCTTTTTTTCAAACTCGTCAAATTTTAACGGTCGATTATCGCGACAACTTGGCAAACGAAAACCGTGCGCGACCAACATATCTTTGCGACTTTTGTCACCAAAATACATGCCGCGAATTTGTGGAACCGTCACATGCGATTCGTCAATAATTGTTAAAAATTCTTTGGTCCCTCTGGCAAAATAATCTAATAAAGTAAAAGGTGCTTCACCTTCATCTCGACCGTCAAAATGGCGGGAATAATTTTCAATGCCGTTACAGTAGCCGATATTTTTTATTAATTCCAAATCATATCGAACGCGACGAGACAAACGATCTTCTTCCAGTAATTTTTTTTCTTTTTTAAAAACTTTTAACTGTTCGGATAATTCATTTTTGATGAGTTCAACCGCTTTTGTTTGCGCTTCGGCACCGGCGATATAATGTTTGGCGGGGAAGAACCAGGCATCGGGAACTTCTTTGATTATTTGTTTGGTGATCGGATCGAGTAACTGAATTTGTTCCACTTTTTCACTGAGTGTAAAACGATAAATTTTTTCTTCATTGACCGGCATTATTTCCAGAACTTGTCCGTGAAGACGAAAATGTCCGCGAGTTAAATCGGCATTAGTCCGTTCAAAATGCATGTTGATTAATTGTTCGCTCAATTTGCGATGATCAAAAGCATCATTAACCGAAACATGCAAAACAATTTTTTCATATTCTTTTGGTGATCCGAGACCATAAATTGCAGAGACTGAAGCGACAATAATTACATCTTTGCGAGTGAGCAAAGCTTGCGTGCAAGCATGACGAAGACGATCAATTTCTTGGTTTATCTGAGCTTCTTTTTCGATATAAGTATCGGAATTGGGCATGTAAGCCTCCGGTTGGTAATAATCATAATAACTGACAAAATATTCCACGGCATTATCAGGAAAAAATTCTCTGAATTCATTGCAAAGTTGTGCCGCCAAAGTTTTGTTGTGGGCTATTACCAAAGTAGGTTTTTGGACTTTTTCGATAACATTGGCCATGGTAAAAGTTTTTCCCGAGCCGGTAACGCCAAGCAGAGTTTGTTTTTGGTAGCCTTTTTGCAAACCAAAAACCAGCTGATCAATGGCTTTTGGTTGATCGCCGGCCGGAGCGTATTTTGATTTTAGTTTGAATTTCATAAAAAAGCTTGCTTGTCGGTTATTGGTTTTGTTTTTTTGAAAAAAAGGTTTTTATTTTATCTGAGAAGATTTTTAAATTTTGACGGAAACTGTTTTTTGAATTTTGAGTTGTTTTTGCGGAAAGTTCATTTTCTTTTTTTATCGGTTTATTTTTTACTATTTTATTTTCCGGGACAATTTTTTTTATTTCGCTATCTTTTGTTGGTGATTTTATTTCCAGATTGGTCGGAGCGGGAATAATAAGCGGTTTAATTTCTATTCTAGGCTCAGTCGTTGGAAGTGGTTGAGAGATAATTGTTGTTGGAGAATTGGGCGGAATAAATTTAAATTTTTTTATAACGACTTCTTGAGTTTGATTATTGGTCGGAGGTAAACCTTTTATTTGCCAGAAGTTTATATGAACGGATTCATTTCCGGGAGCAAAATTATTCGCTCCGGTATAAAGCCATTCGGAATAAGTTGCCCCGTTGTCAGCGGAAGCGGAAAATTTCACGGAATCTTTTTGCCAATCAATTCGATAAATTTCTTCGCCATTATTCGTGGGATTAAAACCGACGCCTTTGGAATTTCCTTCGATTGAATAAGGTTGAACGGAATAATGCAAATTATTTTTTGTTTGTTCCGACCATTTGCCAAGTTCGATATCAAGTTCTCGGGAATCGTTTTCGTAAATAAACAAACCGACAATCGTATTCAAACTCTGTTGGTTTATCGGCGTGGAAACAATAAATTCATAAGTTCCAAATCCTAGAGACTTGTTCAGATGAAGAGATGATGAATACCATTTGTCGCCGATTTGCGAAATTTTTAAATGCAATCCTGCCTTGTCAACAAAAATATTTTGCGTACTGTTGTCCCAATTATTATTTCCGGGATTACCAAAATAATTTCTGGTTGTCCATTCGTAATTGGCAAAAGACAACTTGTTTTCTGCGCCGTTGGTTGTTGAGACCGGGATGAAAATGATCAGGAGTAAAAACAAGTAAATAATTTTTGATTGCATATTTTTTTAAATAGTATTTTATTTTTTAATTATAGCCTATTTTAGATATTTTTGCCAGAGAGGATATACCTGACGAATGTTTCTTCGTGCTTTTTGTTTTTACAAAAAACAGAAAACTTGTTAAAATATAAAAGTAATTATTATAAAAAAATATGCGACAAGAACCCGCTTTTACAAAGCCGGATTTGTTGGAAATCAAACATCAACAAAACAATGAACTTTTGATCAGGAAAGAGATTGAACAAGCACTCGCCAAGTTGGCTGTTCCTATTACAAAGGAAGACATTCCCCGTCATGACAGAAGGGGCCAGATTCTTCCTTCGTGGGATTACCCTGTTATGTATCAGGAATATTTGGCTGTTGCCAAAATGATTGATGAAAATAAGTATGAGGTTGATGACAAGGCGAGGGAAAAATTCTTGGATTTTTATTACAAATTCCAAAATTATTTGAGGACTGTTGATTTTAATTCGCCAGAAGTTGAGACTTCGGAACATTTAATGGGGTGTTTTGGGATTTTTTCGGATCAAAGATTTATCGACAAAGACTCTTCGGAAGGTCAGGCTTATCGTCAAAAAGTTTTACAATTATTAGAAGAAATTTCTTTTAATTTGCCTTTTGAAGTTTATGAAAAATTAAAAACTGATTGGTCCGAATTTGTTGAGGCAGATTTGTTGGGAAAGCTGCCAGCTTGTACTTTGTACTATATGATTGATGTGGATTTTTTCAGAATGGCTGATGTCTTGAAAAATGACAAAGAAAGTTCATCCTTGTTTGACACTACAAATAAACAATTGCTTTTGTCCAGAATAGCCGATAAATTTTTTAAAGTTGATCATCAACGTTATGAGAATGAGGATGAAGACCTCAAAAATATTTTACGAATCTCGGGAATTGATCAGGCGTTTATTAATAGTGATAAAGGGTTTATAGAAAAAAGAGATTTCTTTTTAAAAAAGCAAAACGTTCAGGCTGAGATTTCACAAGAACGAGGAGGCGATTGCGATCGTTCAGTTTTTGAGACGATGGTCGTCCCGCTTCTGACTAACTTTGCCACGCAGGAAGAACTTCAACATCTATTTTACGAGAACTTTGTTTATGAAGTAAAGCAGTCCTGTGTCTTTAATCCAGTGCTTTTTTCTCTGGGCAAAGTTGGCAAAGAAGTTTATGATGATCCGGAGTTTTGTGAAGATGCTAAGAAAGCTTATTTGTCTCAGATTTGGCGTGTTGCCCGGGGTTTTTCATCTCTAAATTTGAGGGAGCTGGCTCAGGAGGTTCAATTACCTGTTGCTATTGTTGAAGAGAGTATTGATTCTGAATTGCCAGGACTGATAATGGAATACAGGAATAAATTAAAAGTTTTTAAAGATTTATCTCTGGCAACATCAGCTGAATTTTGGCAAAAAAAAGAACGAAAGGATTTGCTTGTCGCGGATTACAAAAAATTTATGGATAGTTGTAAAACAGCTTCCTTTGTAAAGCTTCAGGACTGGGCTGATTTAAAAAAAGCTTATGGTTTGCAGGGGGAGGACTTTGGTGAAAGTCAGTTGGCGATAAATATATTAAATAGAAAAAAACATGTTGTTAATATTGATGGAGTCAAAGAGTTTTTGTTGTTAAAAAATTCATTTGGCACTTCATTGGAAGAACTAAAAAGTATAGAAAGGTTTTCTACCAATATTAATAATGAGGCGATGGAGGCTTTGGATTCTCCCCTTGAAATCACAAGAAGAAGATTGGTGGAATTACGGGAATTGGGATTTTCAGAGGAACAGTTTTTGTCTCCAGAATTGGCAAAAAAGTTTTATAGAAGAATCGGCATGATATTTTTTTATCTATCAAATAATCCGGCAAACGTTAAGGAATATCTGGCTTTTCTGCATGAATTCAATGTTCCTGATAATGAAATCATGGATGCCGTTTTTGCGTTGGCTAGAAATCTTGATTTTGTCAGGGAAACAGCTAGAATTGTTGATGTTGAATTTGTTCCGGTTGAGTCGGTCAAGAGATATCTGCAAAAAGATGATTTTTTTGCAGCGCGGGATATTGCAGCCATGGACTCTGATGCAAAAAAAATCTTTGAGGCATTTATTGAAAAAAATAAACAAGAATTATTGCATTCGGCTGATCCCGCAGTTTCAAATAATGCAAAAGAAACTTTGAAAAAGTTGTATGGTGTGAGTGAAAATCGTGTGCCTTTGGAGTTTGTTGGCAAACTGGAAAATTATTTGCACAAAAAAAATTCTGCGGAAGAATTTCCGCAAAAAGAGCTGGAATTATTAACTATTTTGGCTGAGGAATTTTTCCCTATTTTTGGTGATTTATTAACGGACTCGAGGATTTCAAGCCAAAACAAAGAGGTTATTATTGACCGATTTGTTCGTGATGAAACGGAGACAAATCTTTTTTCAGCGGTCACAAAAAAACTTATCAAAGAAAACAAAGAAAAATTATTGGAAGACCGTAATTGTCGAGATTTGCAAGTTTTGTTGTCTTTGGAAAAAATTCCAAGTACGGTGACTCGAGAAACGGCTATAAAGACCGCTAATTTTGGATTAAATGATTTTTGGCAACCGGAATTCACAAGCGTGGCCGAATGGTCGGCAGAACATCCGGAGGTTCCTGCGCAACAAATTTTTGCTTTGGTCGGTTTTGTGGAATCAACCGATCCGAATGATCCGTTAATGGCCAAAATGTTAAATCTTTATAAAAAAATTAAAGGCCGAGAAACTTGGAATAACAAGCTGGCCTATTTTTTGATCAATGCTTTTGTTGCGCCTAAATCTTTTATGTCGGCATATAGAGCAAAACTAAAGGAATTTTCTTTTGGTGATGATCCGGTGGCCGTTGAAAAATTTGAAGAAGTTATCAAAAAATTCAATTTTTTTGCAATGATCAAAAGAAACATGGAAGATTTTTATGCTGACAGTGAGGATTCTTATCGTCGCGCTAGTGGCATGGATTATGAAGAATATGATGATTGGGTGTTTCAAGAGATGGAAAATTTGGATGAGGAAGTTCTTACTGCAATTAATTCAGTGGAGTCGTTGGAGCAATTACATAATAATCTGCAAGAATTATATTTCAAGAATATCCGCTCCGTTTTTCAAAATAATAACTTGTCCGAAGAAAAACTTCTGGCGGTTAATAAAAATTGGGACGATGATTTTGAGCCAATCATGACTTATCTGTCCCAACATTCAAATTTGAGGGATTATGTGGAAACAATGTTTGAAAATATGGACAGCTCGGCCAATTGGCAAACTTGGCGTTATGATTTAAATAATCCGGTGGTCAAAAATCAAATTGGTCATCTGTCGCCGGAACAATTATCGGCCTGGAAAAATAATCGAGCCGCTGAATTGGGCGAGACGATGGTGTCTCAGAGTTCTTTTGATCGCCCGGAGAAAATTCAAGAAATTATTTTTGAAGCGACCATTAATCATCGACATTTTATAGAATCAGAAAAAAATAAAAATCCCGGAATTCAGGAATATCTGGAGCGAGTTTTTTTGTCAATCAAAAAAGACCCAACAAAAAAAACGGAAATAATTGATTCCGCTCGAAAGGAATTGACGGAAGATTTAGGTAAATTTGACAAAATTATTAATGCCGGTCAAACGGCAAAAATTCTGGAAATTATCAACAAAAGATTACCAATAACGGCCGTGCTATCGTTTAATGCCAAAACGGAAAAGATGATTAGTGATTTGGTCGACTGGTTAACTCCGGAGCTTGGTCAAAAACTATTAGCCGAATATAATCATTTGGCTGAACAAAATAAAACAACCAAAAAGAAAGATCAAATTCCGGTATCAAAAATTTTGACAGCCAAAATGCGGGATCAAATTTTACAAAAAGTGGCGATAGTAATGGCCGAAGGTTTATCGATAAAGGAGGATTTGGCATTTTTAAAAAAGCATAATTTGTCACCGGAAAATTCAGATAATGTCGCTATTTATTTTAATAAACGCAAAGAGTTGACGGCGATTGTTGATTTGTTGGCTTTGAGTAATCTTAATAATGATTTAATTGCTTCCGGTCGGCTGACCGCTGATGGCAAAAAAAACAAAAATGAATTAAATACTGCCATTACAAATTTAAAAAAGTATTTCAAAGGTTCCGCTTTTGAAATGGATTTACAAAACATAGAGCAGGCTATTACCGTAAGTGATGACTCCGACAAAAAAAGACGATTGGCCTTTCTCTCTACCGACGATCCGCAATTATTATGGCAGGTTGGTAAATATCCGATTGGCAATGGTTCTTGCCAAAATTATGATCAGGGTTCAATGGCTCAAGCGCTAATGGGTTATGTTGGTGACGCTCACACTCGGGCTGTTTTTATGTTGGATTTGGATAAATTGCCTGAGGAATATTTGGCTATTATTGAATCGGATGGCCTTAATAATGTTTTAATTAACAAAAAAATTCCGGCTATCGATATTTTAAAGTCTGTTGTTGGCAGAACTATTGTTAAGTTAACCACAAATAATTTCATTTTTATCGAGCCAACTTACACCGTTTTGAATAAGAGTGATAATAGTTTGCAAAATTATGTTAATTCCTTTGTGACCATGGCATATGGGACGCCAATGAATTTGGATTTAGCCACCGGCACTGGTCCGACGAAGATAACAATTCCGAAAAGTCGAAACTCCGAAGGGCAGTATGAAGATGGCGCGAGTGGTAATGGCGCTAATGGCGGAATGGGAATTCAAATAGGCAATTATTCCATGAAAGCCAGAATCTTACGGGGAAATAAACAATTAACCGCCGAAGAACAAAAGGTAATTAGTAATATGACCAGAAGTCTTTAATAAAAAAAATCGTTTTCATCTGGTGAAAACGATTTTTTATTTATTTTTTTTCGCTTGAAATTTGCCAAAGGAAATCAAAAATACTTTTGATGCTTTGTGTGATTATTTTGTGTTTGGCGGAAACGATAAAAGGATATTTGCCGGAAAACAAGACCAATTCATTTGGCAAAAGCCAAAGCGAAGCTTGGAAGTCGATTTCTTTTGGCATTTCTTTTATGAAAATATTTTGAATTTGCAGTTTTTGTTGATTTATTTTTTCAAAATTCCCAAAGGGGATTAATGTTTTTGTTAAAATATTTTTTTTCTTTTTCATCTCAAATAAATTAAGCCCGATTTTTTCCGAAAAAATTTTTTCATAATTTCCTGCACCGGGCGTGTCAATGGTAAAAATGGTTGTATTTTTTGGCAAAGAGAGAATTTTTTTCTCGATGAATTTTTTTACGGAATTTTTTGAGTCATGAATTTCGGCGGTCGGGAAGTCGGCTTCGCTGTGATAAAGTTCGGTCAACAAGTCGCTGAGTTGTTCGGCGATTTTTAATTTGTTTTGCAGTTTTTCTTTCAGCTGATGTGGCGCTTCAATCCAATAAGAAGTTATTCCTCGATATCGGTGTGCGCTTACCAGATGTTCATCAGCCATTTTTTCCAAAAGACTGATGGCGGTTGTTCTTGGTAGGTTCGCTTTTTTGGCGATTTTTGAGGCTGGCGCTTCACCGAGAGTGGTCAAAGCCAGATAAACCTTGATTTCATTGGGTTTAAACCCGTAGTCGGCTAATAGGTTTTTGATGTTATTATTCATAAAATTTGTTATTGTTGTCGAAAACATTCGACAGCTTGATTGTAATATCTTTTATAAATTTAGTCAATTTTTTAACCGGCATTTGGGAATTTGTCAAAAGCAAGACGTTTTTGTTAACAAAAAGCTATTCTATGTTTGTAATCGTTCGTTGACAATTAAATTTTTTAAATGTTCGGTTTTTATTGCTTCTTTGTTCTTTTGTTTTTATGTTTATTTGTTTAATTGCTCAATTGGTCAGTTGGTCTGTCCCGAAGTGATCACTTCGTGATTGGTCGGTTGATAAAAAAATGGAGGTTCCCATGAACACGATTGCCATTTATCCGGGAAGTTTTTGCCCGCCGACTTATGGTCATTTGGAAATCGTTAATCAGGCGGCGGAAGTTTTTTCAAAGGTGTTAATTGTTTGTTCCGTTAATCCGACAAAAGGCGTGCCGTGGTTTTCGCCAAAACAGTGTTGCGAACTTTGGTTGAGTTACCGGTTGCCTGATAATGTGGAAGTTTTGACCATTGTTGATTTTTTGAATCAGCGGAATGATCCAAAAAAAATTATGTTGATTCGCGGTATGCGCGGTCTGGAAGATTTTCCCGAAGAACGTTCGGTTATGGAATTGAATTTTTCCAAGTATGGAATCAATAAGTATTTTTACATTATTACTGACAGTCGCTTTTTGCAGATATCATCTTCTTTGGCGAGAAAATCGGTTGAAGAATTTGATTTTGAAACATTGTCTGGATTGGTTGCTCCGCAAGTCGTTTTGTCAATGTTAGAAAAACGGTCTAGTTTCTTTTTGTGTGACTGTGATTGTTATGTAGTTTATTTTTGATAAAGAGACTGTCGCCTTTCTCAAATATAACAAGGAGGATTAATCATGAAACTATTTTCTTTTGGCGGTCTTGATTCTTTTAGTTCGTGTTCGGAGTCGCCGAGTTTCTGCGTTGAAAATAATGAAACAAAAGTCTTGATTGATGCTCCGGTTCGAATTACCAGTTATTTGCGTGAACTTAATTTGTCGTTGATTGATTTGTCTGCCGTGATTATTACGCATTTGCACAACGATCACGTGGAAGGTTTGACCGAATTGATTCAGCTACGCATGTTGTTGACGAAATTTCCGGAAAAAGCTCCGTTGCTCGGTTTTATGAAAAAAGAAGTGACGGAAAAGTTAACGGTTTATGTTTTTGGTAATGATTTTTCTTGGTTCCGTGATGTAAAAAAGATCGTCGAAAGAAATTGCCCGACGAAGTGGGGTTGTGTGGATGATTATGTTGAATGGCGATTTGTTGCGGACACAAAAGGTGTTTTACAAATTGGCGATTGTCGATTTGAATTTTGTAAAAACGAACATGATGTTTTTTGTGTCGGGTTGAAAATAAATGGTTTTGCCATTAGTGGGGATACTCCATTTGAGGAAGAGTTTGAAAATTGGTTGTGGCAAAACAGCAAAATTATTTTTCATGAACTTGGCGGTGGTGGTTGCCATACGCTTATGATGGATTTGCCAAAGTTGCGAGAAAAAATAAATGATCAGAAAAAATTATTTTTTTATCACGTTCCGGAAATTTGTCTGAAAATATTGGAAGATAATGGTTTTGCCGTTGTGCAGAAAAGGGGATATGAAGTTTAATTTTATTTTAGCCGTTTATCCAATGATTGTTGGGCTTGCCCTGAAGTTAGACAACGTCTATACTTCAGGGCTTTTTTGTTTAAAATTAGATTAAAAACAATAATTACATTTGACAAAAGTATGGAAGTATGCTATAATTATAATTGTAAAAACATGAATTTGTCCTTTAAAATATCCTTGTCCATTGTGAAGAAAGATCAGTCAAAAACCGGTTTTTCTCCACAATGGAAGCTCTGTGGAGAAAAGTTGATTTTGTCTTGGCGATGGTGTCCAAGGCAAAAAAGCTTTTTGAAGCGGAGAAGGGGAATGTTCATGAAAAATTTGCTTTTCGTTTTGTCTTTTGTTCTGGTTTGTTTCGTCGGGTGTGCTACCGAGGAGGCCGAGGAGGAATATGGGACCGAGGAGTATTGGGCCGTGGCGTTGGAGCAGTCCGACGCCCTGGTTGCCGAGTTGGGCAACCCACGGCTCGTGGTCGGCCCCAATACCGGGGTCTATCTCGAGAATAAGTTTCCGAAGGCAAACCCCTTGTATGTTCAGGGGTTGATCATTGAGGGGCTTACTCTTTTTGCGCTTAGAGGTGGACCAAAGGATTATTTGCTCCTTAACGCATTTGAATTGCATTATTTGTCCCCAAAGGATTTTTTGCGGATAGTCAAGGACTATCCAAGAGGAGCGGGGACGATTCTTGGACAGCAGGCTGAGCGATTAGCTCGGCTGGAGGCTAAGGCGCAGGATTTGATCAAGAATCCTTCGCCCGCACTGTCGTCGGATTTCCCGGCGATTGAGAACATTCCGGAGAAGTATATCCGGAAGTAACCAAACAACGTTTTGGAAAAGTCATCGACCTCATCGTCGGTGGCTTTTTCGTTTTCTGAAAAAATAGCCTTTACTGCGAGGACAAGAGAGTGCTAGCAGTTGACAGATTGCAAAAAACTTGCTATTTTGGTGTTTAGTGTTTTTTGAAAATAAAGCCAAAGGAGGTAAAGATGGAACAGCCGGTGACAAGAGAGATTTTTTTTCAATTTGTGGAAAGTTTTTTTCAGCCAAATAAGTTAAGCGCGCATTTTTTGAAAGAGCATTTGTTGGTTGGGTCGAGTTTTGTTGATGGTAAGAAAGGAATTTTTATCAACAATCGGATTTTGCGCGGAGAGTTGTTAAAAGTATTTTTAACAAAGTGGCGTGATTTTCTTTATCAGCATTATCGAATTTGTCTGAATAACAAAGATTTAACGGCGCAGGCAAAAAGGTTTTGCGATGGAAAGAAATATTATTGTCGTGGTCGGGAACATGATGAAATTGTGAAATTTTTTCCGGATGAAAGATTGTATCTAAAATTTTTGACTACTGGCTGGCCGGCCAAAGATTTGCGTGATGCTAGTTGCGAATTAAGTGAAATTGATGTGCTTTTTGCGCAAAATGAATTCAAGTATTTGCTAATACAAGGTAGAGAACGGCAGGTAATGATTAAATTGGCGCGAGAAAAAAAAGTTTTTATTTCACTATTTGCGTTGCAAGTTTTTCATGACAAAATTCGGAAACACGAATTATCGCAAAAGTCGGCCAAGCGCCAGCATTGGGACTTTGTTTATTGGCGAGAGTTGTTGTTTTTTTTGCGTTTGATTTTTCGTGCTCACATGGACAAAATCAAGGATTTGCCAATGGATTATCACATTAACACTAATGGTTGGCAATTTATTTTTCATGGGCAGATGCTTGTTAATTGTGTTTGTTCGGAAAATCAAGAAATGGCAAGACCAGCTCGTTTGCTGGCCGCCTGAAATTAAATTTAGAACTCCGAAACTTCGGAGTTTTTTTGTAACAAAAAAACACCTTCTCGGTGAAATTTCTGTTTTTGAATCCTAGAATCTAGACTCTAGAATATAGTGACTGGATTATAGTCCGCAAAAAGCGGACTGGTGGGCCGGGAAGGATTCGCACCTTCGAAGGCGAAAGCCAGCAGATTTACAGTCTGCCCCATTTGACTGCTTTGGTACCGACCCATGAAAATTTTGCTTGCAAAAATATACTAACATGAAATTAAAAAGATTTCAAGAAAAGGTAAATTTAAAGTAGGTTTTAAAAGTTTAAAGCGGCCGGCCGAGCCGTTGGCTCGTGCGCGGCCGCCATACTTGCCAAAATTTAATTCCCGTGATATCATCCTTTTGTATTAATTTAGTAATAAACCGCATACTTTTGCTTGATTAACCAATGGTTGATCAAATATTGGAAATCCTGCTTTTGCACCGCAAAAGTCCTTCCGATTAAAAAGTAGAGGAAAAAAGGAAAAAATTTATGAAGATTCCAAGTCTAGAAGACTTAATGAAGTCCGGTGTCCATTTTGGACACCAAAAATCAAAGTGGCATCCAAAGATGGCGCCTTTTCTTTTTACTGAGAAAAATGGCATTCACATTATTAATTTGGAACAAACGCAAAAACAGTTAGAAAAAGCTTTGGATTTTGCCAGGCAAACTGTTTTGAACGGTGGAAACATTTTATTTCTAGGCACAAAAAAACAAGCCAAAGAAATTGTGCGACAAGGTGCGATTGCTTGCAATATGCCTTTTGTCGTCAACCGTTGGCTCGGGGGAACTTTGACTAACGCAACTTCGGTTTTTAATACGATTAAGAGATTACGCAAAATAAAAGATGAAAAAGCAACCGGCGCGTGGGAAAAATATACCAAAAAAGAACGTGTTTTGATTGACAAAGAAATTATCAAATTGGAAGCATTGGTTGGCGGTATGGAAAAAATAAACAAAATTCCAACTGTGATTTTTGTCGTTGACATAAAGACAGAAAAAACAGCCATTGCCGAAGCTAACCGTTGCCATGTTCCATTGATTGCGGTCTGTGATTCCAATGTTAATCCGGAAATGATTGATTATCCAATTCCTGGTAATGATGATGCCATCAGTTCAATCAAACTTTTGGTTAATTTACTTTCTGAAACAATTTTGGAAGCCCAAAAAGAATTGGCCGAGAAGCTGGCGGATTCTTTAAAAAAATAATTAAGAATTAAGGGAGATTTTTTTTATAAAATAACGATTAAAACAAAAATATGGCAGACTTAGAAATAATTACAAAATTAAGAAATCAAACCGGCGGAGGAATGATGGATTGCAAAAAAGCTATCGATGAAGCCAATGGCGATTACGAAAAAGCCATTGATATTTTGCGCCAAAAAGGTGAAATCAAGGCGGCCAAAAAATCAGCTGAACGCGAAACAAAAGATGGTTTGGTTTATTCTTATGTTCACTCAAATGGCAAAATCGGTGCTATGTTGGAACTGTTGTGCGAAACTGATTTTGTCGCCAAAACTGATGATTACAAAAATTTGGTGCACGAGTTGGCTTTGCAAATTGTGGCCATGAGTCCGGAATATTTAAAACCAGAACAAGTTCCGGTCGAGGTTTTGGACAGAGAAAAAGCCATTTATCGTGAACAACTTTTGGCCGAGGGCAAAAAAGAAGAAATGTTAGAAAAAATATTAGAAGGAAAATTAAACAAATTTTTTGCCGAGGTTTGTCTTTTAAAACAACAATGCATCAAAGATGAAACCAAAACAGTAGAATCTTTAATCAATGAAATGATTGTGAAGACCGGTGAAAAAATTGAAATAGGCAAATTTGTCAGGTTCCAAATTTAACAGTTTTTATGCGTGTCGCCGAAGTACAATTTGCGCCATGGGACAAAGTTTACTACTTTGGTATTTCCGAAGGAGAAAATTTTGCGGTGGCTGATTTTGTCATAGTAGAGACAAAGTTGGGTTTGGAAATCGGCAAAATTCTCGGTTTTGTTGAATTAACACCGGAGAAGGAAGCTTCTTTGGCCGAACCGATCAAGCCGATTTTGCGCATAGCCAACAAAGAAGATTTGGATGTTGTTTTGTCTTTGAACCAAAAACAAAAAAAGGCGTTTGATGATTGTCATTCGCTTATAAAAAAATTCAATTTGCCGATCAAATTGGTTGATGTTCATTATACTTTTGACGAATCAAGAATAACTTTTGCCTTTATAGCCGATGGCCGTGTTGATTTTCGCGAATTATTAAAAGAATTGATTCGAATTTATCACAAAAACATTCGTTTGCAACAATTGGGTATTCGCGATGAAATAAAAATTACCGGCGATATTGGTAATTGCGGACGCAATCTTTGTTGCCAAAGTTTTTACAAAGATTTGGGGAATGTTACTTCTGATTTGGCTGATTTGCAACAGGTTGCGCATCGTGGTTCTGATCGTTTGTCCGGAGTTTGCGGTCGTTTGAAATGTTGTTTGACTTATGAAAAAGATTTGTATAATCAATTGGCGGATAATTTGCCGATGATTGGGGAAAAAGTAAATACCAAACATGGACACGGGGAGGTGATCGGTTGGCATGTTTTGCGTCAATCGGTGGATGTCCTTTTGGATGACAAAGAAACCGTGGTGGAGATCGTTATTGACAAAAAGAAAAAATAGTTTAATAATCAAAAAAATCCGCTTTCTGGCGGTTTTTTTGTTGGGGCAAAAATTTGTTAATTTTGTTGGTTTTTGGTATAATTAACGTGTTTAAAAATTAATTGGTCGGTTGGTCAGTGGATCAGTTGATCGGTTGAAAAAATATGCAACAAGAATTAGAATTACTTCGAAAAAACGCCTTGGCGGAGTTTGAGGAAATAAAAAATTTAATTGAATTGGAAAATTTTGAGATTGAATATTTCGGGCGCAAGGACGGCAAACTAAATAACGTTTTGCGTTCATTAAAAGATTTGTCCGACGAAGAAAAAAAGAAATTCGGACAATTATCAAACGACATCAAAATAGAATTGTTGTCTTTGGTGGAAACAAAAAAAAGCGAAATGCGCCAAAAAGAAATTGCCGACAAGGTTAAAAATGAAAAAATTGATTTGACTTTACCGGGCAAAAAATTTGTCAAGGGTTCGTTGAATCCAACATCGATTGTCCAATATGAGTTGGAAGATTTGTTTCGCTCTTTTGGTTTTATTGTGTTGGATGGTCCGGAGCTGGAGTCGGATTATTACAATTTTGAATCGTTGAATATTCCGGCAACTCATCCGGCTCGAGATACGCAAGATACTTTTTATATTGATAATGACGGTGAAGAAAAAACTGTTTTACGCACGCACACTTCGCCATTGCAAGTTCGCGCTATGCAAGAATACGGGGCTCCGCTTCGCGCCATTGCGCCCGGAAGAGTTTTTCGCAACGAAGCGCTTGATGCCTCGCATGACAATACTTTTTATCAATTGGAGGGCATGATGATTGATAGGAATATTTCTATTGCCAATTTGATTGCGGTGATGAAATCGTTGTTAAAAGGAATTTTAAAAAAAGATGTCAAAGTCCGTTTGCGTCCGGGTTTCTTTCCTTTTGTCGAACCGGGTTTTGAATTGGATATCAGTTGTTTGATTTGTGGCGGACGAGGGTGCAGTGTTTGCAAACAGTCTGGCTGGGTAGAACTGTTGCCTTGCGGGATGATTCATCCAAATGTTTTGCGCGCAGGGGGCATTGACCCGGTGGAATATTCCGGATTTGCTTTTGGTTTGGGTTTGACCAGATTAGTGATGATGCGTTATGGTATTGATGATATTCGGTTGATTAATTCCGGTGATTTGCGATTCTTAAAACAGTTTTAATATGGGGAAAGTTTTTGAAGGTCCAAAAATAAAATTATCGTCAAAAGAAATCGACGAAGAAGCCAAAAAAAGACAAGAAGAACAGCGACGAGATCGGGTGCGGTTTTTGGATAATCGTGAAGAATATTTTGGTTATGATAAGGTTGAATATGAAGATTATAATGCTAAATGTAAAAGAAAAGCCAAAGTTAACAGTTATGATGAATTGGTTGAAACTTTGGTCGGAGAAATAAAAGACAAAGTTATAAAGAATCGCAAAAATGAAATTTTGGGCAATGTTGATTTGCGACAGTTAATAAAAAAGATTCCGCAGGATTTGTTCCAAGAATTTTTGCGCGGAGAAAGTTATCGGGCTCGCGGATATGTTTTTGAATATTTAGCCAATTTGGAAATGAATGATGCTGAGGAAAACGGTTTGCTTGGTGATTTTGTTTTGCACTGTTTGCGCCATCCGGAAATTATCGGTTATGATCGTCCATTGCGCAATCCGGATCATTTGGGTATTGTTTTTGACCGAGAAAATAATCAGGCCGTTGTTACCGGTATGTATGAATGTAAGACCGGCAAGTTTGACGCTCGCGCTATTAGGCAGTTTCGTAGTTTTTATCATAATTTGGAATCGATTACCGCTGTTTTAAATGATCGGCTGAATGAATTAAAAGATAAATATGATTTGTTGTGTTTGCCTGATGGAGGGATTGCGTTGCAACCGTTTGATTCCATCTCAAAAGAAGTTTTGGTTCCGATGCCGACAAATCCAAAACAAATTGAAGAGTTTCAACAAAAGAAAAAAGAAGCCACAAGTTTTGGTTGGAATGTTCGAGCTTCGGTTTTTAACGGTCGAGATGTGGATATTTTGTTGAATTTTATTGCCAAGGCTGAGCCAAGATACGAAACTACGAAATTACGAAAAGAGGATAGATGAAGCGCGTTGTTGTTCGTAGTTTCGTAGTCAAAACTTTATGAACTTTATGAACTTTATACTTTATACTTTATAAACTTTATGAACTTTATACTTTATACTTTATAAACTACTTGTATGAATATCTCATTAAATTGGTTAAAGGATTACGTTAATTTGCCAGCAGATGTAACGCCAAAAGAATTGGGGTTAAAAATGACCATGGCGACCGTTGAAGTTGACAAAGTAATTTCTTTGGCCGATTCATTGGCCAAAATTGTTGTCGGAAAAATAAAAAAGATTGAGGCTCATCCAAATGCTGATCGCTTGCGTGTCGTTTCTGTTGATGTTGGTGGAAAAAATATTTCCGTTGTTTGCGGTGGTTCAAATTTAACACAAGATCACTTGGTGGCGGTGGCGCTTATTGGCGCCAAAGTAAAATGGCACGGCAATGGTGATTTGGTGATGATTGAAAAATCAAAAGTTCGTGGCGTCGAAAGTGAAGGTATGATTTGCGCCGTTACGGAAATTGGTTTGGCCGAAAAATTCCCAGCCAAAGATGATCACGAAATTTTGGATTTGACTGTTTTTGATATAACCGCCGAAGTCGGACAACCGATTGCCGAAGCTTTGTATTTGGAAGAAACGATTTATGAGATTGACAACAAATCAATCAATAATCGGCCTGATCTCTGGGGACATTATGGTATGGCTCGCGAAGTGGCCGCCATTTATGGGTTGCCTTTAAAAAATTATCCTTTTGAAAAAATAAAACCAGGAAAAGATTACAGTCTAAAAGTTGAAATAAAGGAAAAAACTTTTTGTCCTCGATATCAAGCGGTGGTGATTGATAATTTGACGGTTGGTGAGTCTCCTGTTTGGTTAAAAGAAAAATTAACGGCCATTGGTCAAAAATCAATTAATAATATTGTTGATGTTACCAATTTTGTTATGTTTGATTTGGGGCAACCGCTACACGCTTTTTCCGCTGACAAAATTGCGGAAAAGATTGTTGTGCGTTGCGCCAAGAAAGAAGAATCTTTGAAAACTCTTGACGGCGAAGAAAAAAAATTAACCGAAAGTGATTTGGTTATCGCTGACAAAAGCAAAGTAATTGCTTTGGCCGGTATTATGGGTGGAGAACTTTCCGGAATAAATAATGAAACAAAAAAAATTGTTATTGAATCGGCTAACTTTGAACCGGTTAATATTCGTAAGACGGCCAATCGTTTGAATTTGCGCACCGAAGCGGCCATCAGATACGAAAAAAGTCTTGATCCGAACATGACTGAAATCGCTTTGGCTCGAACAGTTTCTTTGTTACTTGAAATTTGTCCCGACGCGCAAGTTGTCAGCAATGTTGTTGACGAAAATAATTACAAAAATAAAAATATCAAATTAAGTTTGCTTTGGGATTTTATTGATTCACGCATTGGCAATAAGCTGGATCATAATTATGTTGTTGATATTTTACGAAGGCTTGGTTTTTTGGTCAAAGATAAGGGGAAAGTCTTAAAAGTGGAAGTTCCTCATTGGCGAGCGACCAAAGATGTGAGTATCAATGAAGATATTATCGAAGAGGTTAGCCGAATTCATGGTTTTGATAATATTGAACCCATAATGCCAAAAGTTGATTTGACTTTTACCGAAGAAAACGGTTTGCGTCGTTTGGAAAGGGAAGTAAAAAATATTTTGGCCACTGGTTGCGGTTTGCACGAAGTTTATAATTATTCTTTTGAAAATATTGAATTCTTAAAAAAGATTGGTGAAACGATTGATCAAGTCAAAATCGCCAATCCGTGGAGTGAGGAGTCAGCTTATTTGCGCAAAAATTTAGTTCCTGTTTTAATCGGACAGATTGCCAAAAATGAGCGTTTTTTCGAGCAAGTGGGTATTTTTGAAGTTGCCAAAATCTTTGATCGTCGAAATAAAGGAGCAAAAATTTCTACAAATAGCAAAAATTATTTACCGAATCAAGATGTTCATTTGGCTTTTGCTTTGACAGGGGAAGATTCTTTTTGGCAGGCAAAGGGAGTATTGGAACATTTGGCCGAGTCTCTAAATTTTAATTGTTCTTTTTCCGAAGCCGATGCTTTGCCTTTGTGGTGTCATCCTAGACAAGGCCAAACTATTTTTTTCAACAAAAAAGAGGTTGGATATTTGGCGACGATTCATCCAGAGACAAAGGAATTTTTTGATTTAAAAAATAATACCGCGGTCGTGGAAATAAATTTAAACGATGTTGTTGATTTTTTTCCTGCGATTGGCAAATACGTGCCGTTGGCCAAATTTCCAAGGATTGTTTTGGATTTGGCTGTCATTGTCCCGCAAAACGTGGAATGGGAAAGTTTGCGCAAGTTGTGCGCTTCAATTGATGAAAATTTGACCAAAGCTGTGGATTTGTTGGAAATCTATAAAAATGATAAAATAAAAGAAGGATACAAGAGTGTTACCATTCGTTTGACTTTTGGCTCTGACAAAAGAACTTTGCAAAATGAAGAAGCGCAAAAGATTTTGCAAAAGGTTGTCGATCAGTTGCGCAAGGCCGTGGGCGCGGAGGTAAGAAGCTAGAAAAAATAAACAAAAATAAAAATAAAAAAGTATGTTTTCGACCAGTCAGGATATTTTTTATTTGGTGGCTTCGTCTTGTTTGACGATTTTGACTGTTTTTTTAGTGATCTGTTTGTACAATTTAATAAAGATCATGCGCGAAGTTAACGAAGCGCTTGAACGGATTCATGCCAGATTGGAATCAGTCACCAGTCTTTTTTCGATTATTTCCAACAAGATTATCAAGATGGGTTTTGGAAAAGTTATGGAGTTTGCCGAGAATTTAAAAGAAAAGAAAAAGAAAAAAAAATAATGTCCGTTATGTAGTGGCACGATGCATCGTGCCACTACGATATTTTTACAAAAAATATGCCCGAATATGAAATAAATTTAACCGGAATGTCTTTTCTTGCCGATCTATTGGCTGAGCCATGGGTGATTTTTAGTTTGTGGGCGTTTTGGGCCGGGCTTGTTTTGTGGATTGTTATTTTAATTTTGCGCAAAATATTTTTGTCCGCCGGTAATTTGGCCAAATCTTTTGACAAAAAAATTCTTTTGGTTACCGTGCCAAAACAAACGATGGAAAAAGATCAAACCTCTACGCCGACTTTGCAACAAATCCAAGAAAAAATCGGCATAATGGAAGCTATTTTTAGCAATACCGCCGGTCTAAAAGCGGAAAAAGGTTTCAAGCATTGGTTTCATGGTTTTAATAACGTTTTTTCTTTTGAAATGGTGGTGCTTGATGGCAAAGTAAATTTTTTTGTGGTTATCCCAAATAATTTCAAAGATTATATCGAAGAACAAATTACCGCACAGTTTCCGCATGCTTTTATCGAAGAAATGCCTGATTATAATATTTTTTCACCAAAAGGAAAAATTAAGTCTTTTGCTATGGTTTTGACCAAACCGGATTTTTTGCCGATAAAAACTTACAAAAAAATGGAATCTGATCCTTTGAATGCTCTGACTAATGCTCTTAGCAAAATTGATGACAAAGACGGCGCCACTATCCAGATTACCATCAAATCAGCCAAACCCAAATGGAGAAATTTCGGTATCCGTGTGGCCAGCAAAATGCAACAAGGCAAAAAATACGAAGATGCTTATCGTGAAGCCAAAGGCGGACTTAGTTTGCTTTTTCGAGATTTTGCCAAGGCGGCAAAAACAAAAAATCCCAATCAACCGGGTTCCGAACCACAACAGTATCGTTTGAGCCCGCTCGAAGAAGAACAAGTCAAAGGGATTGAAGAAAAATGCCAAAAAGCCGGAGCGGATGTGAATATTCGCGTGGTTGTTTGTTCAGAAAATGAAGGAAATTTGGATTTGTATTTGAATAATATCGTGAATGCTTTTGCGCAATATAATATTTACAAATACGGAAATATTTTTGAAAAAAATGAGGGCAAGCCAACGAGGATGATTACCAATTTTATTTATCGACATTTTGATGAGTCGATTAATTTTGTTTTGAATACGGAAAATTTGGCCAGTATTTTTCATTTTCCGATTCCTCACGTTAATGAATCTCCGAATATTCGCTGGTTGGATGCTCGCAAGGCGCCGGCGCCCGCTAATATTTTAAAACAAGGTTTATTGATCGGTTATAATATGTACCGCGGTCGCAAAACGGAAATTAGAATTGGGAGAGAAGAACGTCGTCGACATATGTACACGATTGGTATGACCGGTACCGGTAAATCTTGGTATATCGAAGGAATGATGATGCAGGATATTGCCAATGGTGAAGGTTGTTGTTATATTGATCCTCATGGCGATGCCATTGAGCATATTTTGCGAAGAATTCCAAAAGAACGCGCCGAGGATGTGGTTATTCTTGATCCGGGTGATGTTTCTCGTCCGATCGGTTTGAATTTATTGGAATTCAAAACCCAAGAAGACAAAACTTTTGCCATAAATGAGCTGATGGCTATTTTTGATAAATTGTATGATTTAAAGGCTACCGGTGGTCCGATGTTTGAGCAATATTTCAAAAACGCCGCTGCGTTGATTATGGCTGATCCGGAGTCCGGTTCCACACTTATGGAAATTTCGCGCGTGTTGGCTGATGATGATTTTCGTGCGTATAAACTTTCCAAATGTCAGGATCAGATGGTCAAGGATTTTTGGGAAAAAGAAGCGCAAAAGGCGGGCGGTGAAGCTTCCCTTGCCAATATGGTTCCTTATATTACCAGCAAAATGTCGCCATTTATCAGCAATGATTATGTCCGACCAATTATTTCTCAACAAAATAGTACCATTGATTTTGCGGAGATCATGAATACAAAAAAAATTCTTTTGGTAAAATTATCAAAAGGCAAAATTGGACAGATCAATTCCAATTTGTTGGGCATGTTGGTGATTGGAAAATTATTGATGGCTGCTCTTGGTCGTGCTGATATGGCAGAGGATGAGCGCAAAGATTTTTATTTATATATTGATGAGTTCCAAAATTATTTGACTGATAGCATGGAAATTATTTTGTCCGAAGCTCGCAAATATCGTTTGTGCTTGAGTATTGCGCATCAGTATATCGGACAACTTGTAAAAAATAATGATACCAAATTCAAAGACGCAATTTTTGGCAATGTGGGAACGAAGTGTGCCTTTCGTATTGGTGTTGATGATGCCGAAGCCATGACCAAGGAATTTGCCGGAATTTTTAACGAAAATGACTTTTTGAACTGTCCGAGTTATAATTGTTATGTCAAACTTTTGATTAATAACGCCAATCCGCCGGGCTTTAATATGGGCACGATTCATCTCGACAAAGTTCCGGGTTTGCCAAAAGAAAACAAAGAACTTTGTGAAGCAATCAAACAACTTTCCAAACTTAAATACGGCAAAGATATTGAATTGGTTAATATGGAAGTTTCCGAACGACAACAAAGAGTTTTTTGATGTTTAATAAAAAAATAAAATAAAAACAAAATATTATGTTCAGTATTTTCAAAAAAAACAGCGAAGATCAAGAAGAAAACTTTGATGACAAGTCAATGACTGCCAAGGATATTTTATCCGCATTGTCGCAAATCCAAAAAGAGTTGGATCGTTTGAAGTTGGCCGTTTCCGGCAGTTTTAATATTGATTTGGACAATCGCAAACAAAGCAAAGCCGTTCAGGATAATTTGCAGTATTTGAAAGATTTGAGTGAGGAAGAACCGCAAAAAAGTGGGACCGAAAAAGTTATTGAAGGTGTTTTTGATGGCAACAGTATGATTGGCGCCAGTGGTGAAATTTATGATGTCCCAGCCAACTATGCCAGCAAATCAAAATTGGTCGAAGGTGATATTTTGAAATTAACAATTAATAATTTGGGTGCTTTTGTTTACAAACAGATTAAGCCGATTGATCGTTTGCGCAAAGTCGGTGTATTGGATCAAGATCCACAGAATTTACAATTTTATGCTTTGGCTGATGGCAAAAAATGGAAATTATTAACGGCCAGCGTTACATATTACAAAGGCGAAGCTGGTGATGAAGTGGTTTTCTTGATTCCGGCCGAAGGTGTTAGTCGTTCCGCCGCCGTGGATAATATTATAAAAAAATAGTAGGGGCAGGGCTTGACCTGCCCAAATAATAAAAACAAAACATACCTTGCCCAAATATTCAGGATGACATACGGAAAAAAACGCATAATGCGTTTTTTTGTTATTTTTTGTTTTAAATTACCATAAATTTTCCCGTTAAATTCAGGCTTGCTTTATCATCAATTTTTTGTTAAAATTTAACTGCTTTAAGCAACAAAATTATGGCTTTGTATCGCAAATATCGCCCACAAACCTTTGCCCAAGTTACCGGGCAAAATCATGCCAAAATAACTTTGCAAAACGAAATAGCCTCAGAAAATCTGGGGCATGCTTATCTTTTTTGCGGACCGCGGGGAACGGGCAAAACAACTTTGGCCAGATTGTTCGCGAAGGCTATTAACTGTCAGAATCGTCAGGCTGATGCTGAGCCGTGCAATGAGTGTGAATCTTGTTTGGCCATTTCTTCCGGTCGATCTTTGGACATTGTAGAAATAGACGCCGCCAGTCATACGGGCGTTGATAATATTCGCGAAAATATTATTGAGAGTACCCGCTTTTCTCCCAGCAAAAGACAATACAAAGTTTATATTATTGATGAGGTTCACATGCTTTCCATGGCTGCCTTTAACGCGTTGTTAAAAATTCTAGAAGAACCGCCAAAATATGTTATTTTTATTTTGGCTACGACCGAAGTGCACAAAATTCCGGCTACTGTTTTGTCACGTTGCCAGAGATTTGATTTAAAAAAATTAAATTTTCAAGATTTGGTAAAACGTTTGCGCATGATCAGCGACAGCGAAAAAATAACGATTGATGATAATGTTCTCGAAGTTGTGGCTCGTCAATCGGGTGGTTGTGCTCGTGATGCCGAAAGTCTTTTGGAGCAGGTTTTTTCTTTGGGTAGAGAAAAAATAACTTTGGCTACGGCGGAACTGGTTTTGCCCAGAGTTTTAGGGGAAGATTTTTTGCGTTTTTGGGAAATTATTTTGCAAAAGAGAACAGCGGATGGATTTTCTTTTGTGTCCGAGTTAAACAAAAACGGAGTTGATTTCAATCTATTCATAGATGGGTTTGTTGATTTTTTGCGTCGGATTTTGGTTTACAAAATAACCGGAGTGACTGATGAATTAAGTCAAGACTTGTCGGATGAAATTTTGCGCAAAATAATTTCTTCCGACGAAAAAATTCAGCCCGATTATTTGTTGTTGATAATCAAAAAATGTTTGGCCAACAAGGAAACTTTTCGTCAGTCCTATTTGCCACAACTGGCGTTGGAGGCCGTAGTTTTGGAAATGACTTCGAGTGCTGTCGCTATGCCAAAAGTAGAACCAATGATGATAAAAAAAACTACGCCGATTGCTCCGATTGAAAAGCAAGCTCAGCCTGATTTTGCAATCAAAAAAGAAGAACCGTTGATGGAACAAAAAATCGAGGTAGTCGAAGAAATTAGCGAAGTGCCAATTTGCGAGATGTTGCCTTTATCGGCTGATTTCACCGCAATTTGGACTGCTGTTTTGGAAAAACTAAAAACAGTTAATTATTCGGCGTTTATGTCTTTGCGGATGGGCAAACCGATTGAAGTGAGTGATGGACGAATTGTTCTTGGTTTTATTTTTGAACTACAGCGACAACGTGTCGAAAAAAATGAATGCAAAAAAGCGATTCATGATATTTTGATTGCCTTGACCGGTAAGACTTGGCAAATCGAAACAAGAATTCAACATGGGTTGACTATGTCAGAACTTTTTGTTGGTGAAAAACCAAATTCGGAAAATGCAGGCAACAGTCAAGTTGATGAGGTAGCCAAAGAATTTGGTGGAACGGTGGTTGACTCTCCTGCGGGAATGTAGTATGTTTTTTTAAGATGTAAGTAGTAAGTGGTGAGTTTTTTAATAATCAATTTTTAAACTCACAACTTAATATTCACTACTAAATATAAATTTATTCGGGGATAGGACAACATGTTTATTTATATGTTTTTTTAAAGGAATTAATTATTCGGAGGTCGTCTAATGGTAGGACAACAGGTTCTGGACCTGTTTATCTTGGTTCGACTCCAGGCCTCTGAGCCAAGAATTTCGGTGAAAGCGACCCGCCTGCCCGCCGTAGCTCTAAAGCGAAGGCGGGACTCTGTCAGGTTGATTCGTCGAAGTTTCAGAACAAAAAACCGTCTATAATTAGGCGATTTTTTGTTTGCTCAAAATTTTGAGGACGGGGGTGGTGCGGAATATACTATTTTTGTCCCATCTCCGTTTTTTTAGACTGTATATTTAAGCTTTACGGTTTTATCTTAAAAGCGTAAACTGTAGGTATGAAGCCATCATTTAATTTAGACAAAATAAAATTCGCCACTGACCATCCGACTTATGAAAAAGCGGTTACTTTGTATGAATCAGGCAAAGTAACACAGTTCAAGGAAGATATTGGAGCATATTCGGCGGTTGTCATTGGAACGCATCCATATCATGTTGCAATCGAGGCGCGTCGCTTTGGTTTGGGTGTTTGCGACTGCTATCTCGGCCAGCAAAATACTCTTTGCAAGCATCTTGTCGCCTTGTCCATTTATGCCGTAATGGGCGGTAAGGAATTAAGAAAAGAAGAGAAGGAATTGATTGACGAGCCTGTCTGCAGTGGCAAACTTGGCGAACTATGCAAAGAAGACTTAATCAAGGTCAAGAAAGAGGTTACCTCGGCCATGATTTACATAAAGCCTTATAATGTGCCGTCCCGCCTTTGGTTCTCTTATCAAAATTCGCTTGATGAAGGTTGTGCACGATTGGTAAAACTGGTTTCAGATTTACCGATCAGCGAGCAAACCTCCGGATTATTGGTTGATTTGCTGTTGCGGCTTGATAAAAAATTATGCACTGGCGGAGTGGATGATTCAAATGGGACGGTTGGCGGATTTATAGAGGAAGTGGTTCTGATGCTTCAGGCATATGTAAAGTACGATCAAAAATGTATTAAGGCGTTTGAAAAACTATGCGGGAAAGAAACATGTTTTGGCTGGGAGGAGCCTTTGGTGAAAGTGGTTGATGAAGGCTTTCCTCCTGCTGTTGACATATTTTAAAAAATATGATAAAAGTTAAGGTCAGTTCTTTGATATTTTAATGGTGCTTTTTACAGGAATAAACATGCAGAAAAACACAGAAGGAGAATTGGCATGACAGTAAGGTTGATTACAAGCGACAAGGATTTGCTGATCGTATTCAAGGTTTTACTTTGCGA